>Ga0247757_10000326_pt1 | contig 40306 bp, 41 predicted proteins | sample UWRJL126311R4_FD_180929 | JGI IMG/M metagenome (GOLD analysis project Ga0247757, IMG submission 180929) | Plant litter microbial communities from Arlington Agricultural Research Station in Wisconsin, United States - UWRJ-L126-311R-4 | ecosystem: Environmental > Terrestrial > Plant litter >... | reverse complement strand
ATATAACAAATAACTGTACTAATGCTTCTAAAATTCAATACCTTGCATCATATACAAACGGTGCGCACAATTAAAATTTATATATAGGGACTCGTTCAAAACCCTCTCCCTTATACTAACTTATAGTACTCTAAAAAAGACTTGACAAGAATATGGCGCGTCTAACCCAGAGATGGTAAAGTAGCGTCCAGAGCTCTTCAAGTATCCGTATGGTTAGCTTCCCCTAGTCTAGAACGCGAAGAGGAAAACAATACGTCTAACAAAGTTCGCCGCAATGTTCGCTTTAAGGCTCCGGATATTAGAGGCTTCTCTCTTCTTACAACCATCGGTAACATATAGACTAGCACTCAGACCCAGGCTGTATACTCTGAGGAGCTGGGTTTCGAGGAACGTATGCGCAGGCGTCAAAATGATTACATGGCTGCCTTGCAAACTAGAGAGGGACGTCACAGTACAGCGGCACAAACCCTGGAAGACGAGAGCCAGTTTATCCTTGGGCCACACGAAGTTCGCCAGCCTCATGATAGACAGCCACGTCAAAGTCTACTTCGTTCTTCGATTTGTTAAGTACTATTACTCCACGTTATATAAATCATTCCAGAAGAGGATATCGTTCAGCATCTCCTCTGGTAGATTGAGTGAAGTGAAATTCTCACGCTTTGGAGTTCGTATCTGAGCATGAACATTCGCTGCAGTTTTCCAGCCAAAGAATCCAGCCATCTCCCAATCGATGAGACCAACAATCCTATCATCATCAACAATGCAGTTTGACAACGAGACATCATTGTGCATGAAGCTAAGGTCGGGGTCTTTGTTATCCTCTGCGAAGATAATTTCTCTTTCAAGCTCTTGAATACCACGATGTTTGACGGGATCCGGATCTGGAACGACGTAAGATCGGCGACTTATCTCAGCTGGTGAAATCGTTGTGCGCAGTCTCTGTAATATCTCTCGTACCTGTTGCTTGAAGGAAACTTTCTGAGACTGCGAGATGTACTGCCAGGCTATGTTGAGACCGACTCCAGGGATTCTCTCTTGTACAAATACATCTCGTTCGTTGATCTGTCGATGACAACCTTAGTAGTGTATCAAATAGACATATGCTACTATGCGTATTTAAGAGTACCTTAGCTGCGAAATAGACCCGAGGGACTCTGGTGCTATCCAACACCTTCCTCGCAAGAGTAATGGCCTCCACCTCGTTCGCGTCGGCGTACGAATAGTCGCGGTGAGACCGTCGTCCTTGGAGAGTTCCCTTCAAGTGACTGGACTTGATGATCACACTTCCGAGCGCAAAGACATCGCGCCCTCCATCCTGATTCTCGTAAATTCTATTGGATTCTGTGCATTTCTTAAGCACTGTAGACCAGTATTCTAGGGCCTCTGGCGTGGTGCAATTAATGTGCTTTGCATCAGGTGTGAAGTCGGTGGGGTGGGGAAGGTATCTGCCATACAGAGGCACATCCGCGTATCGATCTGTTGGCGGTATGTTCTCGGGGTTGGCTTCGTATGGGTTCATTGTGTGAATATTATAAGATTGAACGGTAACGTGAGGTGCGAGGGTAGAAAACGGCGGATAGCAAAGACCCCGGCCACCTACAAGCGCCGGCAAATGCACGGACTGTATTTCCGCTCCGCTCCTGTGATTCGTCCTCGCGCCAATAGCTAGCGCTTTTGGCACGATTTCGTACTAGTTTCAGGATTAAGCGCCCGGTTAATCGTAGGACGCGTGTCTAGATCTCTTCGCATCAAATCATTTTGTACAGCGGCACAAAAATGACCCGTACTTGTTACATGGGAGGAACAAGCTCCTACCTGGCGTAAAGCAACATTATCTTCATTGAGAAGGCAATAAAAAATAAAGATACCTCGCCACATGTATACATACAGTCTTCCCCCCCGTTCCAGCTCCAAGGTGTTGCTAAGGAGCGGGGATGGCCAATAGGCGATTAGCACCCAGGAGCACTATGAAGCCGAGCTGCAGGGAAGACTATACTTCTAAAGATCACGCTCTAATAAGACGGAATAGTCGATGAGACAACGGAACTCGGTTAGGACGCGAAAGGTCATGAGATGCTCGAATCCGCTGCATGGAAGAGGCACAGTGAGCGCCTTTCAACTGCTGCGTCTGAACTTGGTGAATTAAAAACATATAAAAAGCGAGAGGGTTATCACTCATATCCCATTCATCTACCAAGGTACCATCATCTTAAAGTCATCTATACTCTCTTATATTCTGTTACACTTGCCACCACCCAATCCAACCTTTCCACTTTAGACTTCACGAGAACTCATCATCATGGCCGACCGCTGTCCCGTTTGCAATGGGTGGATGAGCACGACTCGCGGTGGTGTCCATAACTGTCCGGGGAAATCTTCGGCCGCTGTTAAGAGCGAGCCTGCGCTCGTTGAATCTGAAGAGGACGAGGTTCCTCAGCTGGTACTGGCTTCTAAGTAGCATATTCTACCTGGTGACATTCTCTGGTCTACCTCTTGTAGTATTTTCACTGATAGGTAGATAGACTATGTTATCTCGATAGTCGTAGCATTGTGCCGACTGTACGGCGAAGCAGGTTCAGGATGCAAGGAGTCATGCAGAGGATCAGTGGCATGATATGATTTGTCAGATTTTCTAAGGCTGATCGGAATCGAACTTGACGAGCCGCTGCAAAATGAATATATAGTTCCCAGACTGCTAGGTTCGACTCGCTAAGGCAGTGCAATGCCACTCGTTCTAGCAATTAAGCATTTCATCCAGAGACGATTCCTAGCCCGTCTATTTTGCTTGACCTTCGGAGCAGACCTGGATCATAATGACGTGTGTCTCTGAAAGAGTTTGCGCCCCTCTTTGGTCCACAACCCAGATTTGTTTGGAGTTTGGTTGTGGTGTCCTCAACCGTCTACGAGGTGTCTTGTTCTTATCAGTCAGTGTGCAGATCATGTGAGTTGCAACAGATGAGGGTGGTCTTTTTCTATTCGTAATACACGGGGGGTGAGGTAGGAGGTTATAAGCGTGTAACTCTACTGGCTTTACGTATGGCTATGCGACGGGTAGCGGGATTCGCCCTTCAATTGCAGCAACCACTGGCGCGAGGCGAGCGAGCATCTTGCAACGGAAGAGGGAGAGCGTACAAGGGAGAAAAGGCAGAGGTGAGAGTGCGCGAGAGTATGAGCGAATGAAGCCAAACGTGTGCGAATGCGAGCCAAGAATCAACTCATCAGCTGCAATCGCCTGGGGTACGAAAAGCTCGACGACGCAGTCTGAATAATATAATTTCTTACTTACTCTCTTAGTAAATTTACTTATAGAGTATAAAAACCATAGTATAGTATTTGCCAATACAATATCGCGTCCAATTTTCAAGTGCTTAGAGGGGGACGTATGATCGACCAGTAGCGTAAAACCAGCTCAGGGCGCTAACCCCACGCATAATCGTTTCTCTAGCACAGATAAATTGTAATCCCTTTCCCATCAGCTACGAAAAGGTAGTCTTGAAGTGAATAATTGCCATGAGTTTTGTTCAAATGCTACCATTGCACAAGCTAGAAGTACATGTATCGAAATCTAACGCCTGTCTTCAACCTAATACTCCAGCGTCACCTTCTGCCCCTTTACCCTACCGATGACAATCTCGGGGGCATACTTCGGAATGACCTCGTCGTCGTGGAGCATCTCAAACTCCTCTGATGCGTCTTTTCCCATGTGGCTGAAAAGTGCTTGAGGACCACCAGGATGCTCGTCTGTCCAGTTTGTCACATCCATGACGATGCCCTTCACAGCGATCCATAGATCGTCCTTTTTGTTGTGCTTAGCTACTTCCTCCAAAGTAAATTCCTTATCAGGAATCTTGAATTCTTGAGGCTGATTTGGCTTCGAGACCTTGCCGGGGTCTTGAGAGTCTGCGCCAGATTTCATAACCGGCCCTGCAGATAGCTGCTTCTGCTCATCAATCTTAGATGCAGAGGTTGATGCCGAAGTACCCGCGTCACTGCCCCACTCTACAGATATTTTACCAGGCTGCGAGGGGTCGATATGCAATGAAATCTGGCCAAGACGGGAAACAGCAGAGCCGCCGGCGTCGTTGAGTGCCTTCTGGAACAGGTACTTGGATGCCGATTCACCTGCCACACGGCCATAAACAACACACCCTAATAAAGACGATCCACCAAGACGGTTGGCACCATGGACACCACCAGCCAATTCGCCGCAGACAAATAGGCCGTCAAAGGGCCTGCCTTCGTTGTTCAGGCACTGTGCTTGGTCGTTAATCTCAATACCGCCCATAGTAAAATGGAGCACTGGCTCCATCAAAGCGACGTGAAAAGTGTCACTGATGTCAAAGGGCATGTTGTGATAATACTTCTTGCCCCAAGTATCTTTCTTCTCGCCTTTTGAAATTGCGTTGTAGCTTTGAAATTCTTCTTGAAGCTCCTTTTCGCTAACCCCAATTTCTTTGGCAAGCTCTTTACCGCTCATCTTTTTCATGAGGCCTCGTCCAGAGTAGTGCCTGGTGTGGAAGTCGAGAACGTTGGACGCTTTGGAGTTGAGAACAAGACGGATGGGCCAGGTCCCCTTCTTCTTCTCTTCCCACATCATGCCAGAGACGTAGTCACGGTGGCCGAGATCATCGCAAAATCGCTTGCCCTTACTGTTAAGAAGGATGCCACCCTCGCCGCGAAGAGCTACCAATGTCAACTGCAAAAACCAACGTTCCGATGGGAGAATACATACCTTCGGCAGCCAAGAACTTTGTCTTCGCAGTAGGGTCCTTGGGGTCCACTAGACCAGTCGGGTGCACCTGCACCTTGTCCATATCGATGCCATTGGCACCAATCGACATCAACATTTTGTGACCATCCCCAGTAGCATGTGCACCGTTGGTAGTGGATAGGTCGAATGTGTCAGGCCGCCATTTCTTCAATAGCGAAGTTTCTGTGAAGTCGGCAGCATAACCTCCAGTCGCAAGGATGACCGGGCCATCCACAGTTGTCTCCTCGCCATTGAAAACATATGTAACTCCAGTAGTAGTATTACCATTCATGTTGACCTTCTTAACATTCGCCTTCTTGATGAGCTGTACACGATGTGGCTCTGCCTCAGCAAGCTCCTCGAATCGCTGCATGAGGGCATAGGTAATAGCCATACCGGGAAACTTGGCATCGTGGCCACGGTGGGTTCTTGGGTGAGAGTGACCACTACGTGTGATGAGTATTTGTATTTACATGCATCCAAGACATCCGTACTTACCCTAATCGCGAAACGAGAGTTAGGTCAAGGTTGAATACGTCCATCAACCACTCAACAGCAGCGGCAGACTTGTAAGTGAGGACCTTGATCAAGTCTGGCCGCGCCTTGTCTCTCGCGGACTTGAGAGTGTCATCGTAGAACTGTTTGACGCTATCCGGGATCTTGTGGTCGACCTGCGTCCTCGTGAGGGCACCGTTGATTCCCGAGGTGGCCTTTGTAGAGTTGCCGCCCATGAAGTCTGGTGCATGTTAGTGAGCAGTCGAATGGAATATGGAGTGGCAACTCACTATTCTTGTCAAGAAGTAGCACATTGCCGCCAGATAGATAGATGGTGTGAGCAGCACTCAGACCAGACACTGTTGCTTGTCAGTGGCGCGCAATGCGAGGGCCCGGGAGAAGCGCTTACGGCCGGCGCCCACAACAATCACTCGCTGAGACATAACGACGGGTAGGTTACAACAGCAAGTGTGCGGAGAAGAGGAGAAAAAATGCGGAGGAGTGGAAGCGAAGAGGCGCGGAGTCTGGGTCTTTGTACGTTCAGTGATGACGGCCTCGACGCACTCCGCTCGGCCTCAAACTAGTCGTGACATGGGAATTGCCTCGGCTCTACTTCAGGGCTAGCGCTGTCACACGACGAATGGGTTTCCACCTGTTTATACGCGGCCGGATGTGGACCCAACGCTCGTTGCTCGCCCACCGAGCACGCTATTGCACATGTGAAGGCCTCGAAGCCGTCATGTGGGCGAACACACGGCCGCTTTCTGGGGTGCCGAAGCAGCCCGCACCTCAGTCGCCGCTGACCTCGGAAGGAACGCCGAGAAATCTGAGGCAGTTCGAATGCGCCAACTGTTTTCGCGCCGGGCATGTGAAAGTATGGTCAGATGCCATATGTATCAGACCGCGTCTGTCTCAACGCGCGCAGGCTCCAGTCTCTGGTGCATCTACACAGTACACGGATGCTGTGCCCAGCGTGTTCACAGTAGCCTTTGGAGTTGGGGATTTGCAGAACGTAGAAGTCCGCACAGCATTGCAAATCAATAACCCTCTGTTCGGTCGCTTGTCCATTGATATATCCAATCCCACCACGCCACCACCATATACTAAGTTACCGTTTTCGTGCCTCGAAACCAGACTCCATAACTCGCGATGGAAATGATTTCGCCCTGGCTTCTCTACATACAAGCTGAACATTCAATGACACGCAGCCGTCTTTGTGGGAGGCGAATTGCTAAACAGCATGTATCCAACAAATGCCCCAATCGCAACTGCAAGCATAATCCATCCGTTATACGTCATGAATAGAAGCCTGTACATATCAGTCGACCCGGTTTCGGATGATTAGGAAGAGAGGGAAACCCGTGCTATACTTACATGATAAAGAACGAGTAGAAAACCTGTACTGCATACAAAATAGCCTTGACCACCTTGGTCTGCTGCTCGCTGGCCCTCCCAGTATATCTCCCTGGTGATAGCAATGAGCTCGATTCATCTGGTTCGTCTACTTGCGCACATAGCCGACTCAGCGTTGGATCCAAGAGTGTGAGGTAAGGAAACCTAGCTGGCCAGCCCATTCACATTTTTCTCTCGCCGCACGCTTCCTCCCGGCTGCCCCCACCCACGTGCATTTTTGAAAGTGTGTACTTACTAGTCAAATCATCCCCGCTACTACGCGTCTCCGTCACTCGTTTCGCATAAAGATCATAACGTCGAGAGGCTTCGCGCACAGCTTCATATCCCGCAGTGAGCAGAATGATCGCAAAGAGGGAGAAGATGAGCGATGGAGTTCCGTTAATGTGCCAGCCGCGGAAGACGATGCAGAGATCAGTTGTGTCCCAGGTAAACAACATCTAAGGTATTTTCCATCAGTATGCTATTCCAGCTTCAGCAGTAAGTGGACACCTACATTCATGTTGCATTTTGGGCCATGGTCCATGCCGGGCATGTCATGGCCCATGTGGCCGTGGTCCATATGCGAATGATCCATCTAAACCTGGAGTCTGGGGTATGAAAGTAGAGTGACAGAGAGGACACAGTCACAGGCGGCCCTGTCGCGTTACCTGTCGCATCCACTTGGCCCATGCGCATCACTGATAGCTTGAGCCACCGCGGGGTTTTGTCTCACGTGGTCCGTGGGGGAGCACTGGACCTGCTTTTTTACAACACGATTGAACGTCTACTGAGATTCTACAGTGGGTTCAGTGAATTGCAGTGCTACTACAATCTGACATGACCCGACATGTTTAAAGCTGCAGCACACGCTCTTCAGCCAGCACTCCGGCTCCTACGACCAGCAATTCTACGAATCCCTATACCCACATCACCACGCTTCTTTTCACACACATCACCGGCTCGCCTTTTAGCGAGCCCAATCAACATCCACAAATGGTACTTTGACCCATTCTTAAGAGGGCATTACTTGGCTAACTACCACATCCATATAGGGTCTCTGAGAATGCTCACATGCTGCAGCCACCGGTGAACAACTTTTGCGTTTACAATGACTCTGTAGCCGTTATGATCGTTGGCGGTCCAAACTCGCGGTCTGATTACCACATAAATGAGACAGCGGAATGGTTTTACCAATACAAAGGACGCATGCTGCTCAAAATCATCGATGACGGTCAGTTCCGCGATGTATATATTAATGAAGGCGACATGTTCCTTCTCCCACCAAATACACCGCACAACCCCGTTAGGTTTGCAAACACAGTAGGCATTGTCCTGGAACAACACAGGCCAAAAGAAAGTATTGATAGGCTGAGGTGGTATTGCCAGAACTGTGGAGAGCAGGTTCACGAGGCCAGCTTCCATTGCACGGATCTTGGGACGCAGATCAAAGAAGCCGTGGAAGCATTCAAGGCAGATAAAGATGCAAGGACGTGCAAAAAGTGTGGAGCGCTTTGTGACACAGCAAATGGCCCCAAATATTGAACGGTGATAAGGATAGCTTGTATATTATGTGAACATAGTAGTAACACGAAGGGTCTCTGCTGATTATAAACCCTTCCACCTCATTTTAGCGATATGGTCAGTTTTCTTCCGGCTGGGCTTTACCAGGCCGAGCATTCTGAGTTCAGCAAGAGCACACTGGAAAAGTGCCCTGTGTATGGTCAGCATCATTTACAAGTGATTGGTAGTGGGAAGCATACAACGTCTTTGATTCTTCCTCTTCTTCGTCGTCGCCATCAACGATCATTTTGAACGCGGACCACAAATCACTGGCGTTGATCAGGGTCCCCGATTCTAGATATAGTTGGTATAATATAGCAGTCACTGGCTGGGTAGCAGAAAGAGCATTGCCCCCAGCCACAGAAGTACCACAGCATTCGCACCCAAGATAATCATAAGGATTCCCAAGGGCACGTTCGATGGCGAACCGAGGCTTGGACTGAAAAACCTCTGTGTGTGGAGATTTGAGATCATACATAAAAATTTCGTGCAGGACCAATGAACGTGGGTCAATGAACGAGGAGGTGAAATAACCATCTAGTTGGTCGCAAAGCTTCGCCACAATCTCCGAATACGCCTTGTCTTGTTCGGAAAGTGTAGCTTTGTGTTTACTCAAGAGTACCTTCTGGGCTACGACTGTGGTCCGTAAACTTTCATTGCGTACATCGTCTTGGCTTCGTAATGGGGTTGAGTTATCACTCTCTGTAATGAGATTCTGTAAGTCCTCTCTGAGGGTACTTATATTGAGCTGGAAGTTCCTGCTATTCATGTCGCTCAAGGTCTCGAATAGGCGCAAGAGCTTATCAGATGAAATTTTCTTTATGGACAATATCGTTTCACGAAAAAGTGCGGAAGTCACAAGCTCCCCAGATGCTGCGCGGATCCAGGTTGCAGAAATGCGGGACTTCGGCGTTACTCCAAGAATATTTCGTATGCTTGTCAAAGTCATGACTGCGTGACTCAGCGAAGACAGAGCGTTTTTGCCAGTGGCGATATGGCTTTTGATATGCTTGTGGAGGAAGCGGTCGGACTCGAGTAGCCCACGAACATCCTGCGCTTGCCCGTTGTCTATTAAGTACTCGACCCACCTAATTCCTGTTAGCTGATAACTCAAAAGGCTTGTATAATATGCTCTACCTTCTGAAGGAAGGTAGATTCCGTACAGCTTCAAAAATATTAGCGGATATATCGTGGAAGGCATGGTCTTCGAGGAAGATAGTAGTGCAGTTTCCATAGAAGTGTGTCATGTGGGCATATTTCAGACTATCGACAAAGTCTTGCACACTCTGTACATGGTCTTTCTGTCTCTCTAAGATTCGACGACTGAGAACGGGCCCGATTTGCAGTCGGATGTCTGGATGTGAGACAGTTGCGTTGAACAGTTTTTCGACAATCTCATCCGACTGAGTGACATTGAAGGAATGACCTTGAAGAAAGCGCAGTGAATTACCCGACAGCCTGTCTTCGAAACTTTCAGTAGAGGTTGCAATACCAAACAGGAGGATAAAAGGTAAGCGATCAATCCAAGAACTAGAACAGTTAGCGTTTACCACTAAAAGCTAAGGATACTTACTAGAACAAATCGACCATCTCAATTAGGAGTTGGGTATCAAATGCCTCGCTGTCTTGAATCGCAACGACAATATTTCGAACCCGGTTCTTCTTCTGCCATTCTTGCACGTGCCCAAGGTCAAAGTCAAGTAGCTTCGGACCTCGTTTTGATGGAGCCATGACCATTTCAGTGTCATATTCGTCGTCGTCCTCGATAATTGATGTAGTCTTCTTAATGAAATGTTTCAGAAACGTTTTGAGATTGGGACTTTCTCCAGAAGTCAACACAACATAGGCGCTATCAGTCTCATTTTTTATTCTTCGTCCCAGCCTTTCAAAAAAGGGGCCGTGAGACGCAATACTGGGCCCTGCAACAATGAGGCCAGTGGCGATGAACATTGGTAGTTCACCTGGCGATGGCGCATTATCCGCTACAAATTTGACTAACTTGTCTTGTGTGGTACTATCCATCTCTTCGAGTATACCCTACTTGTAATTAGTATATACTAGCAAATTTTAAAAGGTATTTCACCTGGATACGTCGTTCCTGCTCGGACCAGATGTCGTGATATATTGCCAGTCGTTCGGATAAGAGTGGCTGGTGACTGGACTGAGTGGTCCGCAATCGTTTTGACGGACGCTCTTCCATATCAGGTGGCGCATATATGTAGCATCTTTCGTGGTCCATTGCTGTTCTCAATGAGCAGGCGTTGTATATATATCCGGTATGGTTAAGAAGTCGGCATGGACGGGCACATCGCTCTTCGCTAAGATCAACTGGGACCATAAATACACTAAGCGCGAAAGCACGTGATCTCGTGTTGGGCTTGTTTCTAACATTGCTTGCAAACTTTGAAGTTAAGTGAGCTTTGCACTAAGCTTAGTATGAACACAACCCAAATTGGCTTCGGTCGCATTATCATATGTACATAGAAGTGAATCAAGTAAGCTCTAGCAACCAAATATGTTGGACGACTTAGGATTACAAGGGTTTTGCAGCAGATCTAACAGAAGCTTTTCAGGTGATCATCACCATATTAACGTATTAAATTATGCTAACCGCCAGGACACGCTTCTACTTGTGAACATGTTACAGACCGATATCAAATTTACCTCTACTCGAAAGTTAAGGTACTAAGACTTTACTATAGCATCTCGCCATCTTGATGGGCAGATCGTGGCTCGCCTGTCTAGTCATGATCGTCCTCAGTGACACCGGGACAGCCTTCCATTGCAGGATCAGGGTATTGGTACCCGCAGTATAGGCAATAGTGGTATGTTTCTCTCAGAAAGTTGAGAACTTTCTTCAAACGCTCCGTGATCGGTAAGGCTTCGAACTCTGCAAGCTCAGGGTCATCCTCCTCCGAATCAGGTCCAGGAGATGTGTAAAACGGCGCTATATCATGTCCTAGCGCAATCTTGGAATCCATGTCCAGCTCATCGTCGCCATTTGATGAAATCAACCGTCGATACGTAAGACTATCGTCCAATTCTCTCTGCTGCCGTCGTTCACGCTGATGCTCTGCTTGACGCCGAGCGCGACCGCGCCACAGCACATTTACCTCCTTCAGTGGCTTCTCTTCGTTTGCAGTCGTTTTAGTCTCTTCAGCTTCTTTCTCAAATAACCTCTCAGCGGTCCTCTGCGCGTCGTCAAGATCTTTCTCTGCCTTTCTGTCCTTCCGCTGCTTCCTCAGGTCCTCAAGATAATCGATTTCCTCTTCTTTTGCTCGCTTAGTTGCTTGCTCAGCCTTCTCCTGTATCTCTCTGAATTTGCGTTTTTTCTCAGATTCGTGACCAATACCGCTTTTATCTCCCTTAACCTTCACTTGGATTGGTTCCTTTCGAGCGTCCTTAGACTTGCCCAAAGTGTCACCTAGCTTGAAACCAAATTTGGCCATCATCTTGAATCCTTTGTTAGTCTCTGGCAAGGGAGTAGCAAGCGACGCTTCTCGTGCCGCCTCCGCTTCTGCTTCGCGCTCCGCTTTAGACTTCTGGCGTGCCCTGCCCTCAGCCTTAGCGAGAAAATTAGCTTGTCTAGTGAATAATATGAGATAAGGAAGCATTAGCATACCTCTTTGCGTTTTCGTGCCGCACGTTGCAGTGATGTTTCATGCCTGGGACCTTCTGGCATATCATCAAATGTCATAGTCATGTAATCTTCCTCCTCGTTTGGCTGGGCCATGACGGACTGCTATTTTTTGTTTTGTTGATAAACACAAAAAAGACGTGTGTTTTACGTGTTATGGAAGTGGTCAGCCCTGCGTCGAGCAAAGTGTAGTGTAACAAATGCAGACGCACAATGGTATGCGTGATTAGCGTCTTGGCATAGCGCCTCGCCCCAAGCGCCAGGGCTGCTTCATTAGTGTATATTTATGTTGGACAGTTTCTATCACCACCTTAGCAGTTCTTTCTCTCTCTCATCTCCTGTCGAGCTATTCATACCCAAGCCAGGCTCTGGCCGCTCGCCTTCGTAGGAAGTGTCTGATCGGCACGGCATTCGTTACCCTTGCCATCGCCACTCCAAGCAGTCTTGGGCTACTTACGCAACTATCCCTTGCCCCTCACAATAGCGAAACAGTCGGGAATAAGATACCATACACCTTCATCAGAGGGCTCTCAGGGGCACTTATTATTCTATTTAAAACGCCCTTGTGAAGGCCTTCGCGTGAGGATATTATACCCGACTTTGTCAGTCCTGCGAGAGCCTTGTCATCACGCTTCGCCGAGTCGTACCTGTAATAGCGCAGGTTTATTACAGTACTGCTCGAGTAGCGTTAGAGGCAAAGACCAGGAATGCATAACTCGGTTTTTTATGTGGCACAGTGTCACGCGACACTGTCACGCGATACTCTATTACCTACATGAATGTCCGGGCTACGTAGAGTTCTAGAACTCAGAATACTGAACATTACCCAATCCAGGCCTCGACGTAGAATACGCCTATTCTGACAAATTTGTGGCTCGGGAGTCATCGCCCAATTTTTCTGGAATCCTGTGCGCTGTTTTCCCTACATGGTTGTTCTTCCAGCGATGCTTCATGTGAAGGTGGCGGCATTTATCGATTTACGTACGGCCCATCAGCGTGTTCATAAAAAGGCAGGTGACAGTATACAAAAATGGTGCCATCTCCGCCCAGGCCAGAAAGCCAGCATCAAGATTGGTTCGCTCTCCCCGCAATCCTGAACGGCTAGCTGCTTTAGCATGCGCGCCGCGCCCGTGCCATGCATCTGGGGTATTGTGCCAACGGGTGGTTGCTATCCGTCGCAGCATTTGCGCTGTCATCAACTTCTTGTGGGTCACTAAATTCCGACACCGTACTGATCCTGCCAGTCATGTTACGCAGTCGCTGTTCTGCATCTTGTCTCCCTTACAGGTGCTGCGGCTACAATGTATCGGATTTCTAGGAGACGTCTCCGTGCTGAACTGTCGGTTCGAAGCTTGCCACTGTTGGAAGCAGCCAAATAGATCATGACGTTGTTCCAAGTATGTTGAGAGAGAATACGAGATGTAAAGTAGAGCATGTGCTCGTATTGTCGGTTTTCCTAACCTCGGCCATTGGCACTCAGATCTGCCACTTGGTGGCTACAATTTCGGAGTCGACCCGAAACGAGTTAATCTATTTGCACCCTATTTGTTGTTTCTTTGTAAACGGCTAGTCGCCATTGCGCCTCCTTTTGAAGCTCCGAACGATCTACCCTGTCCCTCGGTTTGCGCACAAGCCCTGCTCAGAACTTGCCTACTTGCTCAGGATTTCCCCATTCTCGAGCATTCATGTGCGCATCCTTCACCCATACGCTCGTTATATGTAAACTTGTTTTCCCCGCATTCTCCCCACATGTCCTGTCGTTGACCTAGTGTTGCGACCAGCACAGTCGTGATTAGCCTGTCTCTTTTTCTTTGTTTCGGCCCTTTTTCACTGCGCGTCGCGCGCTTTTAAACAGAAATGGAACAAAAGGAGTTCGGGCCCTCCCGCCAGGAGGTCCTTCATGATGAGAATGAAGTTGACAGCGGAATGTCGGAAAAGAAGAGCGGAGTGTTAAACACTCTATATCCTCCGGGTCCGAAGGGTGGAGCTGGTCCGCGGATGAAAAATCACTGCAGGAAATTTTGGTGGTGTGGTCAGTTCCTGAATGAGCCCAAAGTAGACGAACACTAATCGAAAGTCATAGATCTCCTTGTCATCGCGGCTATCATCTTAATCATCGTACTTCCTATAGTATATGTCGCGATCCCTAAGAAGGCTCAACACGATATCAATGCTTCCACGCTGGAAGTTACTTCACAGGAAGTTACTTCCCCTCAGCCAAACGCTGTGCATGTAAAGCTTGAGAGCATTGCACGGAGCAGCAGCAGTTTCCATCCTACCATCGAAGGGTTCAAAGCTGGTTTGTCGTTGGAGGGCAAAGAGCCATTCCTCTTTCTCAATGTACCCGAGGTCAAGGCCGAGGCCGAGACCCAGATCGATATTGACCAGGAAGCTCAAATCGCCAACATGGATTCATTCAAAGAGTACAACAAAGTTGTCATTGGTAGCGAAACATTCGAAGTCACCATGGCTGGCAAGACGAAGGTCCACCAGAAGGGCCTATCGGCTATCTCAGTTGATTACAATAAGAAAATTACCATGAAAGGTAATCGTAACCAAGGAATTCATGCCTAAAGTCTCATCTCTGATGCAATATTATAGGTTTGAACAAGCTTAGTGGTCTTAATATCACGAATATTAAGATCCTGTTTGGCTCAAAGAACGTGAGTCCTGATGGCTCTAACATGGTCGGAAACGTTATCATTCCCAACCCTTCTGTCATGACCCTCGAATTGGGCAACGTCACTATGAACCTGTCTGTAGATGGTGAAGCTATCGGTACTTCGCTGCTTCCAGACATGGTCTTGAAGCCCGGCTCCAATAATTGTTCCATGAGCAGCAAGCTGGATCAGCTTAAGGTCATTGAAATGATCACAAAGAAATACAAGAATGGTGTTTTGCCGATCGGGATCACGGGAAACAGCAGCATTCGAAACGGAGAGCACCTTGAATACTTCGAGGAAGCGATCAGGAGTAATGAGATCGTCGTCAATCTGAATGCTGCCCCTGCATTGCAGGCGATTGGTCTCAACATCACCTCGAACTCTTAGTTTGGGTCCAGAAGCAATGTGGTCCTGCGTCATTACTTTATGACTCCTCGGCGTCTGGAGTTGTTGTTCGACAGGCATACTGTGATCGGAAAACTCAGCGATCGGCTGGCTTGGTGGCCTACTGTTTCTGTGGGGTATTTTGGGCTTGTACGTTTTTGTGATGGCTAAGATATAGGGATGCACAGATGGCTTTGATACGTTTTCGTTTCTGCAATCATGCTGCCTGATGTTTTCTCATCGGCACGTTCGTTCATATTAGTATGTTAGTGACCAAGTGGCTAATGTTCATTTAAGATTCGTACTACATGGCTCCTTCTCTACCCAGCGACTTTCCGTGTGTTCGTACGCTGCCCATTACGATAGCCTGATTATGCTGTTACATAACAACATTCAGTGTTTGTTGCCCAAAGACCACTAAAGTGACTGTACTCTAATGATACTTCATTTACTGAACCAGATGCCCTCTGCAGATACCTAAAACTTCACATTTCGAACTCATCGCTGAAGAAATCCATGATTCCGCTTATTGCCCGAGGTCCCGCTACTACCCTCAGCCGATCCGCTGCGTGCATTTTATTTGTCTTTGCCCAGAGCGCAAGAACCATGATTTCTTTGAGGTTTCCAGCAAGGTCACTCAGTCCGATGACCTGTTCCTGTGTAAGAGGCGCTTCGGTAGTGCAGAACGGAAGAAGATCGTGAATCGCGGTCTTTGTAGCAGCACTCCGTTGTATGATGGGATGGCAAGCGGGTTGTTGAATTGGTATGTATGGTGGACGACAAGATGGAGGACCGTCGAACTGGGGCACAATCTTTTGGTCTGATTTCATTTTTTGGTTCTGGGCAGAAAATGGGCGCGAAGTTGATATGCTAGTACCCTGAGAAAAGCTATTGCGATACTCATTGCTTGTGCCGGGTGTCTGCGTGCAATTGGCCCTCAAACATTCCGTTTTGTGACGGGTTAGGCTGGAACGTACTTGGTCACTATCACCCTTGGACTGGTTTTGGCACATAGCTGAGAGGCCCATTGATCCTGCTCGCTTCGGTGTGGCACTTGGCTGCATTGTGGAAGGGCCCAACAACTAAGATCAAACCAGAACCGGAGTACACTTGCTGGATGAAAATCCGTGAGAGAAGTATACAAATGTATCGTCATAAAGGTAGTGAGATGTCAGAGCGCAGGTGACAACGAATCGTAGCTTCCTAATGGAGAAAGTAAGGGTTGAGCTACTTTACAGAAACATTCGAGTCAAAATGAGAAGCGTATCTAGTCTGTAGATAGCTAGTATATCATGTATATCACACGATTTATCTTACAAAGAATGAAGGAGATAAATACACCTGTTCTACAAGGGGATGGGTATCTTGAGAGGAGAATGTCAACACATAGGAACAATGCCTCTTTAGAACATACATGACCAACGTAGTATATTACCAAAGAGTTCAATCCCCATGCACACTTTTTTTACGCTCTTTCAGAACTTTTTGTGTCAGCTGTTGAAGGCGTATTCGGCTCCCTCTCCCTCCATAGAAAGAACTGTGAGCGTCGATGGCGCGCTTTGATATTATCAAGCTCTGCATCCACAGCCTTTAGCTCTGTACGAAGCTCTTGCAAACTGTCTCTTAAGTAATCATTCTCACTTTTTTCAAGTGTCGTCTCGTTGGCCTTTTGGCTATTGTTCTTGCCTTTCCAAAATCCGAGCAGGTTGCCTTTGCCTGGTTCCGGGTGGTGAGACTTGAGCTGTTCGACCTCTGCTCTCATGCTCTTAAAACCCTCTTTCAGTTCCTCTAGATCCTCGCGTATATCGTCACGTTGGTTCCTCGCTTTCCTTCTTTGCCTCCACTGCTCAAACACGATGACGCTAATACCCACAGCAAAGATAAAAGATTCCGCTACGAAGTTTGCACCCATCTCAATCGCCTTTGCTTCCGACAGCGGCCGTATGCGAGGCTTACTCGCTGCCTCGACCTTCTTCTTTGCCGCATCTCTCTCTTGCTTTGTCATTGCTTCTTCTGCCAATGTTTCCGCCTCCGTCTTTACCGTTGGTATTTGTGACTTCTTCCTGGCTGCCTCAGCGGCCTTGACTTCTTTAGCGATCTGTCGGTCGATGACGGCTGGATCCTGGAGCAGGCCAAGGCGCATACGCATGTCGATTCTGTGGAGCCCCTGGGCAAAGCGGACGCAAAGGTTGCGAAATCTCTCATGCTCGTGCGCATTCCGCTTGATGTTATTCTAGGTGATGCGGTTAGCTCAAGAACCGCCTCGGGGGACGGGATGTTACGCATACAGCCAATGGTTTAGCTAATGTCCTCACGAACAGCGATGTGATTTTAAGTGTGAGCGACATGATGGTGTATGGAGATGCGGTGCGCATGCAAGATCGAGGCAGCCTCGGGAACGGTGATAGCGGTCCGAGCTGTGCTCTTTTCCGAGTCACATTGACTCGTTCAGGCTACAGATGTTCTATAGCTCCATGGTGAAGCCCTGCTACATAAGCCAAAGGCATGTAGACAACCAACGCGAATCATGCCACAGCATTCATCGACGCCCAAGAAGCCCCAAGCCATCGCTGCAGCGGTGTTGCTGCACCGAGGGACGTGCGCGGCCTTGACGTCTGAGCACACCCGAGCTCCCCTGCCAACCGAAGCGAGTGTTTGTTTAGGCCCGCCCAACTTCAGCACCGCTCAACCATCTCAACTTCACACCCTCCCAATGTCTGCCCCATCTATCCACGCCGATGCGCCGCCCGACTTGGTGCGCGATCCAGAGGGATTGCAATATGAAACGGGACCTCAGCTAGGCAAAGGCGGCTTCGCTATCTGCCACCGTGCGAAGCTGCTGGGCCACGAGCATCTCGGCAATACTACCGTCGCTTTGAAGATCGTCAAGTCCAAGATGGAGCCACCCAAACTGGCACAAAAGGTCCGGTGCACCTGCTTATTGCGTCTGCTTACTGACATGGCGTAGTTTGTGACAGAACTTCAAATACACTCGAAACTGGCGCATCCCAACATCGTTGAGTTCTACCGCGCCTTCTCCTTCCAACAGAGCACGTTTGTTGTGCTTGAGCTCTGCGAGAATGGGTCACTGGCCGACGCGATCAAAAAGCGAAGGTACTTCACCATGCCTGAGATCCGGCGGTTTATGATCCAGACATGCGGCGCCATCAAATACCTGCACCAGCGAAATATCGTACACCGGGACCTCAAGACAGGAAACTTGTTTCTGGACCGCGACATGAATATCAAAGTAGGCGACTTTGGGCTTGCTGCGCTCCTTGTATCGCAAGACGATTACGGCGCCATCCGGCGAACCACCATGTGCGGAACACCAAACTATTTAGCGCCTGAAGTACTGGAGAAGACAGGAAAAGGCCATGACGAAAAAGTCGACATCTGGGCCATTGGCATTATGATGTGAGTATTGGCCTGTATCATCGCATTGAGTGAGTATTTACTCGTGTAGGTACACGCTGGCTGTAGGTAAAGCGCCCTTCCATGCTGCGAAGCGCGAAGATATCTACCGGAAACTAAAAGCACGGGAATACGCGTGGCCCGATCTGGCGAAGTGCGCCAACGAGATTACTGACGACCTTCGTGATATTGTATCACTATTACTTGTGCACGAAGACGATCGACCAACGCCCGATCAAATTGTTGTACACCCCTTCTTCAAGCTGGGACATATACCGTTGCATTTAGAAAGTGCATGCACTTCACGTGTGCCCAAGTGGCCAAAGATACGTCCGCCGACGGCAGCGGCCATCAAGCGTGGCTACACAGAAGAGTGGTGGGCAATGTGCAAAGCATCTGCCGTAGGCGAATATGAGCCTGGAAAGACTTTTGGTGCGTACGGTAGCAGAAGAAATAAGACAGTAGCACGAGATTGTCAGAAAGAGATTGAATCTGGAAAGCAACCTAGCATCCCTTTTGCAAAAGAGACTGTTTACCTGCCATTTCCTGCTCGCATGCAATGGCCATTCCAGGGTACGGGAGGTCTCAGCGACATAACAGAGGAGAAGGAGTCTTCATCTGAAGGGCAAGCTCTCATGGAAACTTCTGGCAACGATAGAACTGAGGGACGTCCTCCCCGCAACGGAAAAAGGGCTGAGGTAATGCCAACTTTGAAAGAAAATCAAGATCCAGCACAAGAAATGGAACCAATGCAGAGAGTGGTAGATAAGCAACCAGTACGAATAAGAGCAGTACGCAAAACCTCGAACCCTTCTAGAGCAACGGGCACAGCACCTAATCACGTCTCCTCGAAGGCTGTGAAAGCAACGCGTTCAACTCATCGAACAAAGTCAGCCAAAGAATGTGTGAGAGAGCAAGATGACCTAGTACCAGAGATGGCATCCTTACGGATCAGTAAAGCTAGTTCAAGGACAGTACAAGGGTCGGAACCAACCGCGCCAAAGCCCACAGCGTCTCAGCCACCAGTCAAGCAGCTCACACCTCGAATTCGCGTAGTAAGCCCAGAGATCCCTGCAACGGACCCGGTAACTGTGCTCGCACAGTTATATACCTTCCGGGACAACTTGGCTCGCGCCCTAGAAAAGAAACCTTCTTATTCCCGGAGGGAGAGGATGTCACAACTACCATTCGTATCAAAGTGGGTCGATTATTCGCGGAAATATGGTGTCGGATATGTCCTTGACGATGGCAGCGTCGGTTTCTTGACAACAGCGACGGAACAATATCCTGTCACGGTTTCCTTCACTGCAGATGGACTGCATCATCTCAAAGAACTCTCCCAGACGCCAGATTACTTAAAGTCCATTCCAATACAGTTCTGGGCTGCTCCTTCGAAGGATAAAGGATTTTCTCAAGTCAAGATATCAGATCAGCGCCGTGCTGATGACCTCCGTTTGTACTGGCAAAAGTTTGGAAAATACATGTGCATGCAACTAAGTGACGATGATTGCCCCAGGAAAGATGTCGAACGACCAAACTTTGTGAAATTTTATCAACGCCTCGGCAATACTGGTATTTGGGGTTTTGACGACGGTTCTTTCCAGGTATGGTCGACCCAATAGACATAGTTTTATGAAATCTAACCCGTGTTCTAGTTCAACTTCCCAGACCATACGAAACTGGTGCTGTCGTCCGATGCTGGCTACGGTAAGCTAGTGTGTCTGTCTGTTGAGGCTACGATTGCCCTTCAAGATACGGGCAAGATTCCTTGGGAATACGTCAAAGCACGCGAGACATTATATGGCTCTCTCCAGCAGTTGCTCTATGGCTCTGTGAGTAAAGAAGACAGCTATAAAGAACTTACCGAAGCCAATGCGTTACGAGCAAAGCTGGAATTCATACAATCGATCGTCCGAAGTTGGATTGAAGGTGGCGGCCTCGGTTGCCTTGTAACGCCTACAGACTACGAATGGACGGGGGCACAGATAGCCTCAGATCGCAAGAGACATGACTGGGCCAGCGTAGGGCGTTATGGTGGTGACGTCTTTGCCTGAATTCAGGTTGTCTGAGCAAACAACGGGTTTTTTGATGAGCGTTATGGTTATTCTTGTTTCTTTTACTTGCATAGGCGTGGCGTCTTCTGGTAGGCTCTTTTAGCACTATCTACTTCGAGCATTCGTTATGACCAGCTGCATTTGCACTTCTTGGCGCCTATTCAAATAAACATAACCGTGGGTAACAACTACAGAGAGCAGAATTGCCAAGAATTTAATACAAGAGTGAACGGAAGAATGCCACGCAAGTCCGATGTGTAAAATTAGAATACGCAAACAAAATCGGAATCTTGGCCGGGCATTGGCACCCAAGCATTGCGTGTCGTGCGTTGCCGCGAACGTGTGGCTGCGAAGCGCTAAATGCCCACGCCTTATGTCACCCCGTCGGAACCCTGGAAAGCCGCTCACACTCGAAGAACGAAGTCAGTGAACAACCGCTCTCCCGCCGCCCACCAAGGTATACATCCTCTGTCTTGTTTATTGCTGGAAGTTTGCCAGCCTGGTCGACGCGCATAGTACGGCGGAACTGATCGGAAACAGCATCTTAGCGCTGAACGCGCGGTTGGGCATCCACGATGGTAGTATGGCCTCCCCTGTGTTTTACAAAGAGACGGGCGATGCTAACTTGGGGCATGTAGGCAGTGAGCAAGCGCGCAGGGCGCAAAAAAGACGCTGCCGCTGCGGGCGGAGGAGCCCAAAATGCCGCCTTCTCAAAGAAAGCCGTGTTCGAGAGCACTAAGAAGAAGGAAGTTGGAGTATCTGATCTTACTCTGATCAGCAAGATTTCAAATGAAGCCATCAATGACAACCTCAAAAAGCGATTTGAGAATGCGGAAATCTATGTGCGTGCCATACTCTGTGCCAGAGCTCCGTTACATTGATAGATTGAGGCATGCAGAACACAAGCTGATTCTGGTTCTAGACATACATTGGGCATGTGTTGGTATCCGTAAATCCGTTCCGAGACCGTACGTTCCGATTTTGTTTGCTCGCGGAGGCTACTGACATTGGACAGTGGGCATATACACCGACCAAGTCCTGAACAGCTACAAGGGCAAGAACAGACTAGAGGTACAACACCGACTTGTATTAAGATGCGCTTTCAGATCTAACGTGTCTAGGTTCCTCCGCATGTTTTCGCGATTGCTGAATCTTCGTACTATAATATGAACGCATACAAGGAGAACCAGTGTATCATCATCTCTGGTGAGTCAGGGGCAGGGAAGACGGAAGCCGCAAAACGCATCATGCAATATATTGCAAATGTCTCAGGAGGCAGTAACACCTCAATTCAGGAAATAAAGGATATGGTTCTAGCCACGAACCCTTTGCTCGAGTCTTTTGGCAATGCAAAGACATTAAGGAATAACAACTCGTCTCGTTTTGGGAAGTATCTCGAGATTCAATTTAACGCGCAGGGTGAACCGGTCGGTGCACACATCAACAATTATCTCCTAGAAAAATCAAGAGTGGTAGGGCAGATCACGAATGAGCGCAACTTCCACATATTTTATCAGTTTGCGAAGGCAGCCTCTCAGTCGCACCGAGGTAATAGCTCTCCCACCTGGAATGAGTATTAACTAATAAAGCAGAATCATTCGGTATCCAGCAACCTCAGTCATACGTCTATACGAGCCGCTCGAAATGCTACGATGTGCAAGGCATCGACGACCATGCAGAATTTAAGGATACCCTGAATGCTATGAAAGTAATAGGACTGTCTCAGGTGGAACAAGACAACATTTTCAGGATGTTGTCCGCTATACTTTGGATAGGGAATGTGAGTTTCCAAGAGGACGATTCCGGAAATGCCGTGATTGCCGATCAGTCAGTCATTGACTTTATCGCGTATTTGCTGGAAGTGGATTCGGCGCATGTTAACAAAGCGCTTACGTTACGCGTTGTGGAAACAAGTCGGGGTGGTCGTAGGGGTTCAGTGTACGAGGTCCCTCTGAATCCGCCGCAGGCAACTGCTGTCCGAGATGCGCTTGCGAAAGCCATCTATTTCAATCTTTTCGACTGGATTGTTGAGCGTGTGAATGTCTCGTTGCAGGCACGAGGCGCGCTGGCCTATTCGATCGGAATTCTGGATATTTACGGATTCGAAATCTTTGAGCGCAACAGCTTTGAGCAGTTGTGCATCAACTATGTGAACGAGAAGCTCCAACAGATCTTCATCCAGTTAACACTTAGAACAGAGCAAGAGGAGTACGCGCGAGAACAAATCCAGTGGACACCGATCAAATATTTTGATAACAAAGTCGTCTGCGAATTGATCGAAGAAAAGCGACCTCCAGGCGTATTTGCGGCCTTGAACGACGCATGTGCGCAAGTGACTGCGGATCCAAGCGCTGCAGATTCAACGTTTGTTCAAAAGTTGAACGCCCTCTCTTCCAATCCCAATTTTCAGCCCCGACAAGGCCAATTTGTCATCAAGCATTACGCAGGTGATGTGTCTTATGCGATTGATGGAATGACGGACAAGAATCGAGATCAATTACTAAAAGATTTGCTGCTTCTTTTGAGCAACAGCTCCAATACCTTCGTGCACACACTCTTCCCCAATCAAGTCGACACAGATAACAGGAGACGTCCTCCAACAGCCGGCGACAAGATAAAAGCTTCAGCAAATGACCTTGTTGCTACGCTTATGAAAGCACAACCCTCATATATCCGAACGATTAAGCCAAATGAGAACAAATCTGCGACAGAATATAACGAGCCCAATGTCCTTCATCAGATCAAGTATCTTGGGCTGCAGGAAAATGTACGCATTCGACGTGCTGGTTTCGCATCTCGTCAGACCTTTGAGAAATTTGTTGAACGCTTCTTTCTCCTTTCTCCTAAGACAGGCTATGCGGGCGAGTACACCTGGACTGGGTCTTACGAAAGCGGTGCGAAGCAGATTCTCAAGGATACCAACATCCCGGCTGAAGAATTTCAAATGGGCGTTACAAAAGTTTTCATCAAAACTCCTGAGACATTGTTTGCTCTCGAGACGATGCGAGACCGGTATTGGCACAACATGGCTATTCGAATCCAGCGAGCATGGAGGAATTACTTACGATACCGCACTGAATGCGCCATCCGAATCCAGAGATTCTGGAGGCGCATCAATGGTGGATTCGAATTCATCGAGCTCCGTGATCAAGGCCACAAGGTCTTACAGGGGCGAAAGGAGAGACGAAGGTACAGTCTAGTTGGTTACCGCAGGTTCATGGGTGACTATCTTGGCATCGGCAACAGAGGCGGACCAGGCGAAATGGTCAGAAACGCCATCGGCATTTCTAACGAAGAAGTCCTTTTCTCGTGCCGTGCCGAGGTGCTGGTATCCAAACTTGGTCGTTCTAGCAAGCCCGAGGCTCGCACATTGGTACTAACTACGAGAAACGTATATCTTGTGAAACAGGTACTCGCCAACCGACAGGTCCAAATCCAAGCGGAAAGGACTATCCCGGTTGGTGCTATCAAGTTTATCAGTTGTACCACCTTGAAGGACGATTGGTTTTCCATTGGAGTTGGTTCTCCGCAGGAACCTGATCCTTTGGTTAACTGCATCTTCAAAACAGAGTTCTTTACTCATTTGACCAATATATTGCGAGGGTCATTGACCTTAAATATAGCTGATTCGTAAGTCATGTTATAACGTTGTGTGATATATGCTTATTTGAAGCAGCATCGAGTACAATAAGAAACCCGGAAAATTAGCACAGGTGAAGGCCGTCAAAGATCCTGCGGTTCCGAGGGACGATACCTACAAAAGCGGTACTATACATACGGGTGCTGGAGAACCACCAAACTCAGTTTCGAAGCCAACTCCCAAAGGTAAACAGGTCGCAGCAAAGCCAATTACGAAGGGGAAGCTACTGCGACCAGGTGGCCCTGGAGGAGGTCCTTCAAAGCTTGCTAGTCGGCCGGCTCAAGCGAGACAAGTCCCGCCTGCCGCTGCATCTATCACAACGCCTATTACTTCTCAACCGAGACCTGTACCTCAATCAGTGGCTGCATTATCGAACGGCACTGCCCATGGACGCACTCCTTCATCGTCTTCGAATAGAATCCCCCCGCCTCCACCACCTCCACCGCCGCCGGCCGCCGCCCCTGCCCCCAGAGAGCCCACCTATAGGGCACTGTATGACTTTCAAGGACAATCTGATGGCGAGCTCAGCATCAAAAAGGATGAGATTATATTGATAACTCAAAAAGAATCGAATGGTAAGCAGTTCTCCAAAGGGTTACTTCATTTGCCAAGACTAACGTGTACCTAGGATGGTGGCTTGCAAGCCGGTTAGACAAATCTGCGTCGGGATGGACGCCTTCTGCATATCTGGAAGAAGTGCTCAACAGGGCGGTGCCTCCAGCCCCTCCAGCCCCTCCAGCCCGCCCTGCTGCAGATGGAGTTCGCGGGAAAGCCACACCACCAGCACCACCAGCTAAACGCCCCACTGCAAAGAAACCTGCAGCGCCTGGTACGGCCCGAGATAGCGGATATTCTGGAAGTGGAGCAAGTAGTTCTGATGCAGGTGCTCGGGACAGTGGAGGAAGCATTGCAGGCGGACTTGCAGAAGCGCTAAGGCAACGGCAAGCTGCAATGCAGGGACGTAAGGCCACTGAGGACGACGAGTGGTGATTAAGCACCATGGAATGCTGTAATGGGACAATCAGGGCTCAGAATGTCGAATATGATGTCGTTATGCTCTGCATACGAGCCAGCCGTTATCGATGTTCGCTTCTATAGAATCTATCTTTGCTTGCAGTAGGTTGGGTTTGAGTACCTCCTAGGAGTATTGATAGTGATGGATAGATAGCCTTGCAGACACATTGTCTTTCTGGTCTCGCCACAGCGAGCATCGTCCTGGCTTCTCCCGAGACGGCGGCCATGCACATGTGCCTGCTCTATCTACTCAGACCCGTGTTTCCTTTGCTACGCCTATTCCAGAGCAAAGGAGCCCCACTTGGTGCAGTTGATCGGCAACCGTATTTCAAGCTTCACCCCTAACAAGCAGTCACCTCTGGCCGCTTGGATACTCGATGGCAGCGATGACAAGTTACGAGTGAAGCTTGACTGCCGTTTGCAGGGCATGTTGGAGCCATTCGGCCAAGTTGGCCGGAAGCTAGGCCCGCAGGAGCCGACTCGCGCCTCGACCCGTGGCACCGATGCCAACAGTGCCCACGGCAGCTCTCCCATCAAAGATTATCCGACCATCTGATGCTTGCAGGCGTCGCCTCGATTCGTCACCCGACGGCATGGCCTTCGTGCATTATGGGCTAGCATCGGATCATCGAGTCTCACGAGCGCAGTGTTGGACCGCTATCACCGCCCGAAAGTTCCAGCCAGCCGTCAAATCAGCACCTTTCCAGCACACCACGGCAATAGAATAACCGCATGCGACATGTAGAGTGGCTGTTCCAGTTCCTATGCCCCGCAGCATCTGACCGCCTTCTGCTTCCTGAGATACAGAAGCGGGGGCATGCTGGCTGAAGAACTTGAATCGGTTGATGCTGCATGGTTGTCGGTTTGTATCCATTATGCATGGGCACAGGTATCTATATTGGGCCATCCAGAAGTTTGGGGACACGCAGGGCGGGATGCCTACATGGCCTATTGCCGGCCCCCCGACTGCCTCCAAGCGGTCTGCGACTTTCCTAGACTCCCATGCACCTCGAGGTACAAGGCTCGTTCCTAATCCCTCCGGATATTCGAGACTCTCTCCACCCACACTTTGGCCCTAATCTACCAGCTTTATAGAGGCGCTTAATGACCCGAACTTTTTCCACCCATACCCAATACTAAAGGAAATCAGGCCTGGCTATTGTTTCACAACCCTTCCGTCGTACATCACCTTGCCTTCATTTGCACTCTTCACTCGCTCTTGTTTAAGTGCGATCTTTCTCTCACTCTGTTGGTGGCTATAGGCTTATTTTGTCTGTTGACGAGGGCCTTGGCCTCCCGTACAAATTGTTTGCTCTCTTGATTGGCTAGCTATTGACTCGCTGATCATGAGCGGCGAGTTGAGAAAGTCGATCCCAATAGAGGGAGGGCCAATTGAACAAATCGACATCAAGGAAGCACTGATCCAAGTGCAGCCCATCGCCACAGAATTGACGCCCGTGGCTACCCCAGAGGAGCAGTCGCCAGCCGGACGAGAAATGGCAGACAAAAAAGATTTCAGTATTGGGAAACCTGATGGTAGAGCGAGGAGTCTGGCCTCCTCTTTGACCTTGGAAGAACAAGTAAGCTACCAACTTTCTTTCAGCATGGTAGATAGGTTGGGCCCCATTTTGTTCAACTTTGAATGTATGGTTTCTTGCGGTATACAATTTTGGCCCCACCAGTCTGCCATTGGTCTACCTACTGTGTATTAAATTAGAGCATTAATCTGGTTCTTGCGGCACGCACGGGGTCACTATCAAACTTGTCCGCATATCTAAACCCCAGCGTCTCATTGAATGTTGATATATTGGGCCCGTTACGGTGGTACATAGGGCTTCGTGATGGATACTCTCAATCGATAAGCTAATTCACTCAGGTTTCGCTACTGGCGGGAGCAGACTTTTGGAGGTCTATGCCAATTTCAAGCAAAGGCATACCTTCAGTTAAGACAACCGATGGACCCAATGGCGCCCGTGGCGAGTTCTTCACAAACGGAACACCCGTGAGCAAATTCCTTGTCCCATTTGCATACCATCCACTGATGATAACAGGCAGCCTTGTTCCCATGTGGTGTTTCCATGGCGTCGACGTGGAATTTAGATATGATGGAGGAAATAGGTCGGCATCTTGGAGATGAGGCTAAAGCTCGTGGTGCTCATGTTCTTCTCGCTCCGACGGTCTGCATGCATCGCTCTCCTCTCGGCGGTCGAAATTTTGAGTCGTACTCAGAAGACCCGTATCTTACAGGCAAGTTGGCTGCTTCTTACATTCGAGGACTTCAAAGTAAGAAGGTTGCTGCAACTATTAAACATTTTGTTGCGAACGAGCAGGAGACCGAGCGGAAAGCATATGATGCTGTTATTGCAGAAAGACCTCTAAGGGAAGTCTATCTCAAACCATTCGAGATTGCTGTCCGGGAAGCTTCGCCGTGGGCGCTTATGAGTTCGTATAACATTGTGAATGGTGTGCACGCCGATGAAAATGTTCATACACTCAAGAATATCCTGAGAGGGGAGTGGAAGTGGAATGGAGCTGTTATTTCCGACTGGACTGGAACCTATGCCACAGCCCCGTCGATCAGATCAGGGGTAGATATTGAAATGCCCGGTCCGACCAAATGGCGCGGTCTCGACCAAGTTCGTGAAGCCTTGGATAATGGAGAGATTACACATGAGGAGATCGAGCAAGCAGCAGGTAATGTCCTCTATCTGGTGGACCGAACAAAGGGTCTGGATGACGACACTCCAGAACCTACGGAGCAGTCAATTGATAATGCAGAAACACGCAACTTGATCCTACAAGCTGGAATTGAAGGATTGGTTCTGTTGAAGCACGAGAACAACGTACTACCCATAAAAGGAGTCAAGAAGGTTGCGATGATTGGTCCGAATGTGAAGAGAGCCATTGCTAGTGGGGGAGGTAGTGCAGGGTTGAATCCGTATTACAACGTCACCCCCTGGGATGGACTGAGAAGTAGATTTGACGGGGAGATGGCCTTCGCACAGGGATGCGATAGCTCGAAATGGCTACCATTAATTTCACCATACTGTACGACACCGGAGGGTCAGCAAGGAGTACGTCTAGAGTACTACAAGGGGGACAAGTTTCAGGGTGAGCCAATGGTTGTCCAACACAAAGTGAGCACCGACCTTTGGCTGTGGGATTCTGCACCAAAAATCGTTCTTCCCGAATATTCCTTTAGAGTCAAGGCTACACTAACACCAAGATCCACCGGAAACCACACATTGAGTTTTGCGTCCGTTGGCCCAGCCCGGCTCTTGTTGAATGGGGAGCTTTTTATTGACAACTGGGACTGGAATGAGGATGGCGAGGCGATGTTCTCGGCTTCAGACGATAAGCTAAAATCGATATACCTTGAGAAAGGCATGCCTGTTGAGCTGTTAGTCGAGAGTACCAATGAGGTTCGCCCGGCTTCCAAGGTTGCCGTCATCGGCCGTACGCACGATTACGGAGGTTGCCGTATCGGCTACCAAGAAGAAGATAAAGTGGATCGGCTGAAGGAGGCTACTGATGTCGCCAGAGAGGCTGATGTTGCAATTGTGGTTGTTGGTCTTGATGCAGAGTGGGAATCAGAAGGCTACGACCGGAGTAGCATGGACCTTCCTAAAAATGGCTCACAAGATCGACTAGTCGATGCCGTTCTTGCTGCGAACCCGCGGACCATCGTGATCAACCAGTCCGGAACCCCGGTTACGATGCCATGGGCTGATCGTGCCCCAGCGATCATCCAAGCCTGGTATCAAGGTCAAGAAGCAGGCCATGCACTTGCTGATGTACTACTAGGGAACGTAAGCCCTGGTGGTAAGCTACCCACCACATTCCCTGTGCGCATTGAAGATAATCCTTCGTACCATAATTGGCCGTGCGAGAACCTGAAGACAGTGTACGGAGAGGGGATCTACATTGGCTACAGGCATTATGAACGCTCAAAAGTTGCGCCTCTATTTCCGTTCGGGCACGGGCTCACCTACACGACCTTTGAATATGGCACTCCGTCACTTAACAAGCATATCCTCTCCGAATCCGAGGGTATCACCGTCACTGTGCCGGTTACAAATACTGGGTCTGTGGCTGCATTCGAAATTGTGCAAGCCTACATCAAAGATGTCAAGGCTAAGCTTCCACGACCGGAAAAGGAGCTCCAAGCGTTTGGCAAGGTGTTCGTATCGCCGGGTGAAACAAAGAATGTCACCTTAACACTAGACAAGTACTCGGTAGGATACTTTGATACATCGCTAGGCCAGACAGGTTCTTGGATTGCGGAAGAGGGCACGTTTGAGGTGCTAATTGGTGCAAGCAGCGCTGACATCAGGTACGTTGCTGATTGGAAGGCACTGGATGTGACAAAACTAACCAAGCCCCAGATCAAAAGTTGGATTCGAGGTTACGGAGTCGTTCACATGGATATTCTAGGCGGTATAAACCGGGTAGCAGATTTTCTCTCCGCATCGTCTTCATTCCAACACTCCCGTTTGCTAGCCGTTTGAGTGCTCTTTGGGGTTTGCTCTTAGGTAGAGTGAGCTGTAATGAACATTCACAGCTCTGAGACCGGATCTCAGCACAATATTCAGAGTCGAGTTGTCATGTGATAGCGGCGAGGCCAGGGCAGGTCCATTCAATTGGTGACTTGAGTGTCGGCGTGTGAAGATTCCACTGGCTCTCTAGGGCCTATTTAGTGACGTGACATGACCCGGTAAACGCCGCGACAGCTGACCCCTGCAGCGGAGCGGATCAACTGTTACCGACGTGCCGGCATTTCCCCGGCCTAGGCTTTGCGTGGGAGCTACTACCCATCATCACCAGTCAATATCCATCCACTCGCTGCTGAATCAGGCTCAGGTCGCGGCTGTTCAAGGCTTTCGCCTTCAGTGAGAGTGTGTGCTTGTGAAAACTGTCCTTTCTTATCCTCTATCCCCTTGGCGCAAAGCCGGTCGCGGCGTCAACTTGTCCCTCCTAATCGCTGAGAAGCGCGACCTGTCTTCCGACAATCGGGATTGCGCAAACTACCTTGCAGCATAGCTTCGCCTGATCGAAGCTCTAGATGAGCTCCCGCAGTCACTGAGGCTGCTTTTGTCCTACCAACGCGCCTGCCCGGTCGCTGGCACCGTCTCCCTTAACCCTTAACGCCGGAATCGCTGTAAAGCCGAGATGAACGCTCATCGCGACGGCTGGCCACAGGCTCAGCAAGCAGCGACGGGAACTAGCCAACAGCAAACAGACCAGGCCCAAGTCCAGGCCACACGGCCTCTCGGTTCTTTTGGGTACGTATCTCCATCCTTACGCTCGCCGCCAGAACCGCCATGAGTAAAGCGGCGGTTCAGCTCTTGGGCACACTTTCTCTGCCTTGTATCTTTACTAACCATACCAATACCTACAGGCCCAGCAATGTGACGCAACCGCCGCCATCTCACACGTCGCCAGCGCAGGGCTCTACGACTGTGCTTCCACCACCTCCAGGTATAGTGATCGCAAACGGAAGTAAACCGTCCATATCAGCTAACATTTATTAGCGGGCTCATTTTATCCAACAAACGGCGCAGCGCAACATGCTCAAAACCTTCCCGCTCTGGCTGGCTTGACTGGGCAGCCACCACAAGCCTCTCCTCACCAATCTGCGCCACGACCGCCTTCATCGGAAACTGCGCCTGCTCCACCGACAGTTCAAGGAGCGCCACATGCTCCATCCTACTCACTTCCTGGTATTTCACAGACGCTCCAGCAACAGCACAATCCTGCACCAAATCAGATGAATATAGATCGGGAACGGGAGCTTCGCGAAAGGGAGACGAGGGATCGTGAGATGATGGAACCACATGCCCCTCAACATGCGGTACAGCAAGACGAGCTGGCCAAACGGGAAGCTGAACAGCGAGAACGTGAACTCCGGGAGCGACAGCAGCAGGAGCAAGCGGCACATGAGACTCACTCAGCGCCAATTCAAATCCACCAGCCTGTGGCGGTAGCTCCCTCTGTACGGACGATACACGGTCCTAATGGTCTCCTGGGCCAGTCGGGGCCATTGGGCGGGCCCACAATGACTGGTGCTGGTGGCCCTAACTCCATGTTTGGTGGTGCAGTAGTCCAATCTGTACAGCAGGGAGAGACTACCCCTCGAATGCAACATGCCGTACAACCACCGCCACAGCCTTCAATGCTCATGCCTTTTACTGGTCCTCCGAGCGCTGCCATGGCGATGAGCCAGGGACAGCAGCCTATTCTCAACGTGAGTAAAGGCAACAGTCTAGAACGAATTTCCCTGGACGCATCTAATCTACTCCCACAGGACGCCCTCAGCTATCTTGACCAAGTCAAGGTTCAGTTTGCAGATCATCCTGATGTCTACAACAGGTTTCTAGACATCATGAAAGACTTCAAAAGTGGCGCAATCGATACTCCTGGGGTCATTGAGCGCGTGTCGACATTGTTCGCTGGCAATCCAAACCTCATCCAAGGATTCAATACTTTTTTGCCCCCAGGATATAAGATTGAGTGTGGGAGGGATGGTGATCCTAACGCAATTCGTGTTACGACGCCTATGGGTACGATGGTCTCGACGCTACCAGCCCCAAGGCCTCTTTCACCGCCTCGAAATCCAACTGTAAATGGAACCGCGCCTCCGCCAGAACCTACTTATTACGAGGCAAGCCAACCACGGCATTGGGCACAGAATATGAGAGACCTGCGACCTCCCCAAGCACCAGAAACTCAAGATCCCGCATTTTCTCCTGGTAATCGCAATCTAGGGCAACCACTTTTTGGTCCACAACAAGGACCGCCCAGTTCCGCGCCACTATCACCGGAGGCTGCTGCTACTCGTCATCACACGGATGCAGCTGCTACAGCTGCCTCGCTCGCTCATCAACAAGAGCAAAGGGGCGTTTCACAGCTCCAGAACGCTGTATCTGCCGCTACTGGCCGTTCAATCCTATCGCCAAGTGCAGACCCATCTGCACCCCTCGCGGGACAAGCTATTAATGGAGTTGCTCAGAGTGCTCAAGGAGGTGCTGGCGCCGAAAAACGGGGTCCTGTGGAATTTAACCATGCCATTAGCTATGTTAACAAGATCAAGGTAGGGTGTTTTCTCCACGCGATTTGCCTTTGCTAATCAATCACCAGAATCGGTTTGCGTCTCAACCGGACATTTATAAACAATTCCTTGAAATTTTGCAAACGTATCAGCGTGAATCAAAACCCATTCAAGACGTTTACGCCCAAGTAACCAGTCTATTCAGTGCCGCACCAGACCTCTTGGAAGACTTCAAGCAATTCCTACCTGAATCAGCTGCACAACACCGCGCCCAGCAAGCAGCAAGGCATAACGAAGAGGCTGTCATAATGGCCAATACTCGAGGAGATGCTGCGTATAGCCAAACACCCAACCATCAGCAGACCCCACGTGCGGATACGTCGCGACTGCCGCCTATGGGAAATTTTGCACCAACCCCAACTGCTAATCGGGACAACAAGAGAAAGCGTGGTGAACGTCAAGGTGCTGCGGCCGTAGCGGCCGCAGTGCCTACGCCTCTAGCTCAAGAGGTTCCAACATCGAGCATGCGCAGTACTTATGGACAGGGTAATGTGAACAAGGTACGTGCTTATAACTTCTACCGCGTTAATGTTTCTCTTCGTGATCCGTTTTCTCAAATCCCCAGAGTCAAGCCTAAGCTTCTCTTTCCACTTTCCTAATCCTTACAGTTTGCCTTTTTTGAATCTATATTTCTGTTTGAATCTCTTCATGCACGCATCCTCCCCAAATTCCCAGCACCTTAGGGCATCATGATCAAGTTCTCCGCACTATGCGGAACTCTTGTCGTAATGCAATGTACTAGTCGGAAGCGTCGTTTATCTGTAGAAGCAAGTTGGAACAATGATACTAACTTTCAAAAGCGCGCCAAAACGGGCCACACAAAGCAACCAGTTGTACCAGATGGCCCACCAGTATCACCCACTTTGACACCAGCACAGCCTGAGCCAATGCCACCAAGCACGACTACAACACCGAATCAAGAGGAGCTAGCATTTTTCGATCGGGTCAAGAAATTCTTAGGCAACAAGAACACAATGAATGAGTTCTTGAAGCTTTGTAATCTGTTCTCTCAAGATCTCATTGATAAGAATCTGCTGCTCTACCGCGCTCAGTCATTCATCGGTGGTAACCAAGAACTTTATGCCTGGTTCAAAAAGTTTATGGGCGACGATGACGAACAACAATCCACGCGTCCTAAAGCTATCAACTCTCGTGTGTCTCTGTCCAATTGTCGAAGTTTTGGTCCTAGCTACCGGCTCCTCCCTAAGCGCGAACGCGAGCGTGTCTGCAGTGGTCGGGATGAACTGTGCCGCTCTGTACTCAATGATGAATGGGCATCTCATCCTACTTGGGCGTCCGAGGACTCAGGTTTCGTCGCTCATCGAAAGAATCAGTTCGAAGAGGGCCTTCATAGAATCGAGGAAGAGCGTCATGACTATGACACAAATATCGAAGCATGCAACCGCACGATTCAGCAGCTGGAGCCAATTGCTGCCCAGCTGCTTACCATGAAAGCCGAAGATAGGGCCAATTTCCAACTTCCAGCAGGCTTGGGTGGTCAAAGCGAAACGATTTACAAAAAGGTGATTGTCAAGATCTATGGTCGCGAAAAGGGAGCGGAAGTCATTCGTGAACTTTTCCAGATGCCTTGGAGCGTTGTTCCAGTTCTACTACACAGGCTGAAGGCCAGGCTTGAAGAATGGAAGGCAGCTCAACGCGAGTGGGAGAAGGTTTGGCGGGACCAGACGCAAAAGATTTTTTGGAAATCATTGGATCATCAAAGTCTATCCGTGAAGCAGAATGATAAGCGTCAGTTTCAGCCGAAAGCATTGCAAGGCGACATATTAGTTCGATACGAAGAACAAAAGCGACTCCAGGAGATCCAGGAAATACCACAACCAGACTACCAGTTCAAATATGAATTTAAGGACGAAGATGTCTTATTCGATGTGGCACACCTAATCCTTACTTTCGTGGGCAACAGCAGCACTGGCGATTACACCAAAGTTACTCCTTTTATCAAGGATTTTGTTCCCTTATTCTTTGGCATCGACACTGCGAAGTTTGAGCAGCATGTAGAGATGTTTGCACGAGAATCTTCTACCAATGGGTCTGGCGATGACACGCCTAGTGCTGATGAGGATATCTCCCAACGGGCGCAGAAACACAAGAAGGGCGACCTTCGCCGTGATGTATTGGACCCTAAGGGCAAATCACGTAAGGAAAAGGAAGATAGTGTTGCCTCTATAAGTCGCGACAGCTCTCCAGGAGCAGCTTCTCCGGCTGAGGATGATACTGCTGCCGATAGCTCAAATTCGAATACTAGAGATGATAAGTCGTCAGCAACATGGGTATCTCACGCCAATGATACCGGAAGTCGAGATCCTGACCCGGAAGAGCCTTATCGTCGGAGCGAGTATAACATGTACGCCAACGCTTCCATTTACTATTTCTTCCGCATGTTTGTGACCCTCTACGAGCGGCTCTTGAAGCTCAAGGAGAACGAAGAGGAAGTGCGGTCCATTGTCGCCCGTGCTCAGGTTCCTAAACCAGCTCATGAGCTGAAGATGATCGACAAGATGCCTTCAGACTTCTTCAAGAATACCTCCGAGGATGCCAACTATTATTCTCAAATACTGGAGATGCTCCAAGACCAGATCACAGGCGATGTTGACATGTCTCAAATTGAAGAAACCTTACGAAGGTACTACCTACACGTGGGCTGGCAGTTATACTCTTTCGACAGACTCCTTGGTTCCCTGGTCAGATTCAGCCTGGCCGTTGTGAATAACGACAACAAAGACAAGACCCTCGACATCTACAACTTATTCAAAAAAGATCGAGTCAACGATACAACGACCCATAGAGCAGAACTTGCCTACAGGAAGCAGGTCGAAAAGTATGCCAAAGACGCTGATACTTATCGGATAACTTTTGTGAGTCCTGGTCAGTCTGCTTGCAGTGTGAACATGCTAACAATGAGCCAGGATCCAAACAAGATGGAAGCTTATGTGCGACTCTTCAAAAGGGACGATCCCACCTTCGAGTTTACCCAGCTCGATAGAATCAAGCGTTGGCGTGCTTACATCGCCTCATACATGGCTGTCGAACCTACTGAACAACTTGATTTTAGCAAGCTCCGATACCCCTATCTTAAGAATCGCCTTGCAAAAATGGAAGACGTGGCTGACGACGACCGCCTTGAACAAATCAGGCATGAAGACAGGATCACTGTATCCATCAACCCAGCTCAGTATACTATAAAGTTTATCGCAACTGAGCCTTCAGGTACCGGTGGCGTACAGTACTTTGTCCAACCCGATTCTATCCGTTCCGGATCAAGCTCTAAGGAAGATTATTCTGGACTGGTAGAATCAAGGAAGGAGCGTGTACAGGAGCTATTTGTTCGCAATAATGAGTGGATGAAGGACCTCAACCGCGATGACGTGGAGGCTCGAAAGGTCGCCTTTAAGAAGGATATGGATGAACCTCGTGTGGTTGAAGCCAATGAAGATGTGCACATGACGGATTCCTAGCATCATACTGTCAATGTCGGTTCCCTAAGAGTTGGTTTACCTCTATTTCTTGGATATAGGCGTTCATAGTGGAGCGAAGTATATGTCGGCATTCGCCTCGGTGGGTGGCTGGATTCTTCTTTTGTATTTGATTGTGCATGGCATCTCTGCTGGGTTGAGGGTAGGCGTGGGCTACGCCGCGGATGGATGGTGGTCGAATGCTTGCTTAGGTCTTTTCCATGCGATGTACCCGAGTCGTATTGATATATCCATTTGTATTGTTTTCCATAGGCGATTTGCATCGAGCTTAAGTACTTCTGTCTTCTGATCCTTTCGAATTCTAGACAAGGGGAGGTGCACGCTATGGATATGGTTTGATCTGCTTTAGCTAGCCATATTAACCACATTTCATCGTCCTTTGAGTACTCACCTCCGCATTGAAATACGCGTATTCTTACCTCTCAAGTCAAATTGTTGGTTGAACATACCCAAGCTTCGAAACCCGCACGTGAAAGTACCCCGCTGTCGTCACCTACCCCCTCCTCACCTCACCAAAGCATTGTAACAAGGACTCTACTAAAATCAGAACTACTTCTGGCTTTCAAGCTGCGGAAAGCTACTCCTTCAAGGACACATCCTATCTATATACTGTGACAATGGCGCTTAACCCTAGGTTTGCAGGCCAAAAGCTGGCGTCCAGTTTCACTCACCCCAAAGCCACGCACACGCTCGAAATCTGTAGGCCTAGCTCTCTCTCTCTCTCTCTTCCCCGGACCTAGGCTAAGAACGCGGGCGCATCCAGATCTTGACTACGTGTGCCCCTTCAGCGCGAAGATGTTCAAGACCATCTACACGTCCCCGCTCCGGGACACGCTGCTCGGGAAATACGGGTCCGACCTGGTCCTCATCTTCCGCCAGCACATCCAGCCCTGGCACCCGTCCAGCACGCTCGTCCACGAAGCCGGCCACGCCGTCCTCAAGCTCCAGCCCGACAAGTTCTGGGCCTTTAGCGCCGCGCTGTTCGACAGGCAGACGGACTTTTTCGACGTCAACGTGGTCGGCGAGACGAGGAATGCGACGTACAAGCGCCTGGCCGCGATCGCGGGGAGCGTGGGCGTGGACGAGGGCAAGGTGTACGGGCTGTTGGAGATTGCGGATAAGCCGGGCGAGGACGGCGCTTTGAATTCGGGAAATGGCGTTACCGATCTCGTCAAGTTGCAGGTCAAGCAGAACAGGGCGACTGGCATACATGTCACGCCCAGTGTCGTGTTCGATGGTATTTTCAACGGCGAGATCTCAAGCAGCTGGACTAAAGATCAGTGGGAGGAATGGCTGGATAAGAATGTAGTGTGATGATGCCAGAACAAGGAAGGGAGGCTTTGCAAAAAAAAAAAAAAAGCCATTCGAGGGCTCTTGCAGGCTTTTGTTTTCCTCTAGAATTCGGGTTATACCACCCTTATAAAGGTCCTTGTGGGCTTTTACTTTCTCCTGTTGTTCTGCTTTAAACACCCTTGTGAGGGTTCTCGGGAAGGGGAATATACGGCTTTACAAAAGGGGCTCCTGCTGTCTTTATCAGTAAAGCTTTCGTTTTTGAGATGCCCAACAGCACCAAAAAATCATATTCGACTTTTATGTTCTCTAGAAACAGGCACTGGAGCGAAACTTGTTGCTCTAAGATTCTACTGGTATATCGCACCTGCAATCCGCGTACATGCGGAAGCCGAGAAGAAATCTAAATGTATCTTACAAACTACCATCCTTAGCAAGAGCTAAGCATCATCGAATACCAGAGCACAACAAGGCAGGTTTGGTAGGCATCTCATACATTGAGGGTATAATGTAAGCTTCACAACTTGAAGTTCTCAATCCATTTCCTTGCCTCCTCAACCCCATCGTCTACCTTCTCGGCATTTGTGCCGTTACCAATGGCAGTTGGCGCACCAGGCTTACCACCCGTCTTACCACCAATGACAGGTGTTACGGACGAGGCCCACTTAGGACCATCGGCACCCTGTTCTTTGAAGTACTACCAGGATATTAGCTCTCGCTAGGTCGTCTAGTTTTGGCTTGAATCTTACCTCGGAGACGTAGCAACCATGCGCCACCTTCCCGTCACCTGCACTGAACAAATATACACTCTTCTCCTTCAGAGCACTCTTCGGGCCTGAGACATTCTTGATGGCCTCGCTGATGGCTTTGCTCACATTGCTCGACCAATCCACCTTCTGCACCAAGTATTTAGCGTTCTCGTTATTTTTGAAGTAGTTTGTTACGGTATCGAGTACACGCTTGTTATCTGCCTTCGCAAACGCTTTTTGTTCATCCAGGATGCTCTTCTGAATCTTGGCGAATCGGTCGCGGAATTGGCTCTTTGTGAGTGCCGAGATGGAAAGCTGGTTCAGATCCATTTGCATCTTCTTAGCCTCAGCTTCCTTTTCAGGCCCATACTTCATCCTTTCAAGAAGCGAGAGTTGCTCTTCGAAGTTAGAAGCCTGGCGTTGCACATCGTACGCTTCTTGACCAGTGACAGCGACGATACGACGAATGCCCTTAGCGATACCAGATTCTTCGAGGATGATCAATTCCTTGATCTCACCAGTCTGCTTGACGTGGGTACCACCGCAGAATTCCACAGATACTTTCTCCCACTGTGGGTTCTTGACATCCGCGAGTAGGTCGTCAACAGGTACGCCGACTGAAACAACGCGAACTGGATCAGGATAGGTTTCGCCAAAAACGGCGCGTACACCTCGGATCTCACGAGCAGTAGCAAGCGGTACGTCCTTGGCATATACTTCGGAGTTCTGGTGGATGTATTCAGTACATATCTTCTCGATCTTGGCAAGCTCGGCGTCCGAGACTGCCGCTTTATGTGAGAAGTCGAAACGGAGCTTCTCTGGCGTGACGAGCGAGCCTTTCTGGTCAATCTCGTTCCCAAGCACCTCTCGAAGACCATAGTTGAGGACATGCGTTCCAGTGTGATTGTTGCGGATTGGGTGGCGTCGCAGCTCGTCGTACTCGGCGATGACTTCGTTTCCAACTTTCAGTTCACCATATTTGATATATCCCGTGTGTAGAACGTAGCCAGCATACACCTGTACATTCTCGATACTGATCTCGGCTTCGCCATCAATGAGCAGCTTTCCGGTATCAAACTCTTGGCCTCCCTGCTCAGCATAGAAATTAGTACGATCAAGCAAAACACCGAATTGCTCGCCTTCTGGGACCTCTTTCGTGCTCTGGAGGAACTGCTTGTTGTGGTATATGGCCTTGATGACTGAGGTGATATTCTCGCGTCCGAACTTGGCAGAGTCGTCCGTCTTAGGCACCTCCGGCATGTTCTCGAGCGCGTTGAGGTCATGCACGTCAAATTTCACGACGACAGCGGCGGCCTTCTTGTCGCCCTTGCTAGCCTCGCGAGCCTTTTCTTGCGCCTCCTCGACCTCCTTGTCGTTGATGTTGAGACCACGCTCCTCAGCCATAATCTTCGTAAGGTCGACCGGAAAACCGTATGTATCGTAAAGCCGCCAGACATCGTCGCCGGGAAGATCGTTGGAGCCCTTGACCTTAGCCTTTTGTGCATACTTCTCAAACATGACCTCACCACGATCCAGTGATTTGGCAAAGCTCTTTTCTTCCTCATCAAGAATCTCCTTGATATCCGCCTCCTTCTTCTTGAGCTCGGGGAACATGTCGCCCATTTGTCCGACAAGAGTTGGTACAATCTTAGAAAAGAAGTCACCAATCTCCGTCTCAAAGTATTTGCGTGCATATCGTGCTCCTCGTCGCAAAACACGACGTACAACATAGCCTCGGCCGACGTTGTTGGGGACGCCTCCGTCGGCAATGGCGAAGGACAGCATGCGCACATGGTCAGCAATGACACGGTACGCAGTATCGATGCCATCCGGATCGTCCTTTCCAAACTTGCCCCTATACTCTCGGGCTCCCGTGATTTCTTGAATCTTCTTGAACAGGGGTGTAAAGACGTCAGTGTCATAGTTGGACATCTTTTTTTGCAGGACTGAAACCAATCGCTCATATCCCATGCCCGTGTCAATGTGCTTATGGGGCAATGGGCGCAAGGACCTATCTGGTTCGCGATTGTACTGCATGAAGACGTTGTTCCAGATCTCAATGACTTCGGGATCGTCGGCGTTCACCAAAGATGCGGCATTTCTGTACTTGCCACCTTCTGGCTCCCGCAGGTCGTAGTGAAGCTCTGAGCAAGGACCGCAAGGCCCCTGGTCGCCCATCTCCCAGAAGTTGTCCTTCATATTTCCAGGAAGGATGTGGTCCTCGGGCACACCTACGCTCTTCCACAGCTCCTTAGCCTCATGGTCGGGCTCGAGTTCGTCGGTGCCCTCAAAGTAGGTCACGTATAATCTCTTGGGGTCGATGCCGTACACCTTGGTGAGCAGCTCCCAACTGAACTCGACGGCCTCTTTCTTGAAGTAGTCGCCGAAGCTCCAGTTACCCAGCATCTCGAAGAAGGTGTGATGGTAGCTATCCTTGCCAACATCGTCGAGGTCGTTGTGCTTGCCGCCGGCGCGGATGCACTTCTGGGAATTGGCAGCACGCTTGAGCTGGGCAAAGTCGGAGGCGGGGTCGACAGTCCCAAGGAAGATGGACTTGTACTGGTTCATGCCCGCATTGGCGAAGAGGAGGGTGGGGTCGGAGAGGGGCACGACGGAGGAGGATGGCACTGCGGCGGTCAATTGCGGTCCTGGGCAGGAAGTT
>Ga0247757_10000325_pt1 | contig 40311 bp, 30 predicted proteins | sample UWRJL126311R4_FD_180929 | JGI IMG/M metagenome (GOLD analysis project Ga0247757, IMG submission 180929) | Plant litter microbial communities from Arlington Agricultural Research Station in Wisconsin, United States - UWRJ-L126-311R-4 | ecosystem: Environmental > Terrestrial > Plant litter >... | reverse complement strand
AGACGTTGCTGCGACTCCCGGGCCGTTACTGGTGCTACGATCCATTGACCGACCAACCCGCTGTCGCGCCGCTACCTGCGCTCGCAAATGGCTACCTGACGTTCGGCTCGTTGAACGCATTTTGGAAGACCAATCCAGGGCTGTTTGCGCTCTGGGCCAAGGTGCTCGGAGCAATCCCCAACTCGCGCTTCGTGCTGCTCGCCCCGCACGTCGCGGCCGAGCAGCGCGCGCTCGAAGCCTTCGCACGAGGCGGGATCGCGGCCGAACGCATTCGGTTCATGCGCCCGTGCGCGCGCGCAGACTATTTGGCCGCCTACGCCAGCCTCGATATTGCGCTCGATACGCTGCCGTACAACGGGCACACGACGACACTCGACGCGCTGTGGATGGGCGTGCCCGTGATCACGCGCGTCGGGACCACGGCGGCGGGACGCGCCGGGCTGGGCGTGCTGAGCCTCGTGGGGCTGACCGAATTGATCGCCGAGACCGACTCGGAGTTCGTTGCCCGGGCCGCGAGCCTGAGCCGCGACTTGCCGGCGCTGAGCACCCTGCGCGCCGGGCTACGTGCACGGCTACGTGACTCGGACGCGATGAACGGAGCGCGCTTCACCACGCATTTCGAAGCCGCGCTGCGTGGTGCATGGCGCACGTGGTGCGCTAGTCGCCCAGATCGCGGCGCCTGATCGCCCACGACGCCGGAAAGCACACGGCTCGACCCATGCCGTCGAAATCGAGACAATCGAAGCCGTCGTAGCAATCGGAGGGCGAGTCACAGCGAGTGTAGCAAGTGGCTTCGAGCTTCGCGGCGCGCACACAGGTTTCGTCTCGATGGCAATCCAGGTCGGAGTCGCAGGGCGCAACGCACACGGTCGAGGTCAAGCCCAACGGCGCGTAGCACTCGAGTCCGAAGCAGTAGCGATCATCGGCACAGCGGCGCGTGGCCGAGTCAATCAGCGAGACGTAGCCCCGCGCACCGGCGTCGGACGGCTCGCTCGTTTCAGCGCCGGCCACCGCGGCCGATGCACTCGAACCGCCTGCTGCGTCCGCGCCGCCCCGCCCACCGCCGGGGCTCGAGACGCTCGCATCATCGGCGGAATTGCCGCCGCAGGCGACGCACAGCAAACACGCCAACGCGCAGTTTCGGCGCCACTGATTCATGGATTGACGAACTCGTCGAACACCGCGGGAGTCGCGACGCCGGGGCGGCGCGGGGGTGACCAGGGGCGCGCGGGCCACGCGGCGAGCGCCGTCAGGCCGAGCGTGATCAAGATCGACACGACGAACGCGGCTCTCAAACCGAGCGATTGATTCATGGCGGCGTGGTCTCCTTCGGACGCTCGCGCAAGCAGCGCTCGATTCCGCCGCGCAGCGCCTCGATGTTCACGCCGTCCATGAACAGCTGCGGCGAGAGCCGACTCAAGATGCGGCCGCCGTCGATCTCTCCGTTCCGGTGCACGGGAAACAGGTAGCGGTCGACTCGGCCTCGAATGTCTAAAAGCGGCAACCCTCCCCCCTTGCCGTCGTTCCATGCGCGAGAATCACTGCTGTTGTTGCGGTTGTCGCCGAGCACGAACACTTCACCGGGCGGGACCACGAAGTCGGGGCGCGGTTGATGGTCCCAAGCCCCGTGCACCGTCAGGTACGCGGCGTCCGCGAGGAACTCGACTCGCAAGCGAGCCTCCAACATGGCTTGCCCGGTCACGAACGCGTACTGGCCGACATCGCAGTCGGGAACGCGCCAACCATTGATGAACGGGTGACCACCGTACATGTGGATACGATCCCCGGGTAACCCGACCACCCGCTTGACCAACTCCGAGGGATACTGAGGGCCGAGGTCGTGATGAAAAACGATCACATCCCCGCGCTTGGGCAGGCCCGCACGGGGCGCGCGGGCCTCCGGCCACTTGAAGCCGTACGCGGAGCGCGACGCCAAGAGCAGGTCGTCGGGACGCAAGTTGGGCAACATCGACGCGCTGAGCACGCGGTACGTTTGAAACAGGACCCCCCGCAGCAAGAGCGCGGCGCCCACGACGAGGAACATGCCCAGCCCCCAGAGCGCGTTGCTGCGCCAGCTGGACGCGCGGCGCAGCGGCGGATGGGCCCAGTGCACGGCCCCGGGCAACCAGTCACGGAAGTGGCGAGTCGTGAACGAGTAGAACAAGAACAACCCTGGCCAGACGAGGGCCAGGTTGTGATCGCAGAACTCGGACCAGTCACGCAGAGCACCCGGGGCCAAGCCCGCGCTTCGCGGCACGAGGTAGCGCCAGGTCACCGCCGTCAATAGCAACGGAATCACGGCGAACCAAAGCAACCGCAGCACGCACGCGGCCACACCCGAAGTGACCGCGCGCGGCGCGTTCGCGGGCTCAATTCCCGAGCTGGTCGCACTCGTCATAGCGGAGAGCGTGGCCTTTCCCTTGAGAGATCATCTCGTCCAAGTAAACGAACACGGCTTGGCCCGCGTTGATCGCACCGCGAGTCGCCCAGTCATCGATGTCACCGAGCACCCGCTTGCCGTTGGCATCACGACCGCCGCCTTGGAAGCGATTGCTCTCGACGATCGCTTCCGCTGGGCAAGCGGGGAATGCCTTGGCCGCGACTTGCTGGTTGAACCAAGTGAGCGCGTCCGCGTCGGTCGGAGTCGCCACGCACCAAGGCGCCGTGTTGTTCGAGTCGAGCGAGGGCCGAATCGCACCCGTTTGATCGCCAACCGCGACGTTCGATGGATAAAGCTTGGAGAAGAAGCTGTCGAAATTACTGGCTCCGAGGGCATAGCCACCCTGCGGGCTGGTCACGCGAATCACGTGGAGGGGCGTCGGGTTGTTGAAGGTGCACACCTTCGTCCACAGCTCGGCGTCACCATTGTCGATGATGATCTCGTGGCTCGCGCCGTGCAGCGTGAGCAGCCCCTTCGCGCCCTTGAGGATGGTCGGATCGAACGTCCCTTGTTGAAATTCGCCGATCACGCGACACAGGGCCTGGGCGGTTTGCAGCATGTTCGCCGAGGCCGCATCGATGCCGCGGCGAGAGACGCCGAGCACCGGCGTATTCGCGACCAAGTTCAAGATCGGGCGGGGGATCTTCGCGCTGGTGCCGCCGAGCGCCATCCACGGCAGGTAGCGTGCGGCGATCTCTTCCGTCCCGAACACGCGCAAGCGGTTCGCGCCGCGTTCGCCGAAGGGACCGAAAAAACCGTCCTTGAAGTTGGCGACGCGAGCCGTACCGCCCGTCATCTCGGCCAGGGTTTGGGCTTGGCGACCGGCGGAGTCGGCTTCGATGCCGTGGCAGTTCACGCAAATCATGTTGAACACGAGCGCGCCGGGGGTCGCCGAGTACACGGGGCTGCTCGCCGGGGCCTGCGAGGCCAACGCCCAGAGCGGCGCGGTGGGCGAGCTCTTCAAGTCCCCGAGCTTCGTGCAGAAACCCTTGGCGCACTTGCTTTCGCTGGCCGTGTCGAACTTGCAGCTGGCCTTCTGTTGCCACAAGCCGAAGGGGATCTTGCTCTTGGCGAACGTCAAGAACGGGTCCGATTCGTTCGACAGCGACAAGTTCACGTTCTGCAGCAGCTTCACGACCCGCTTCATCTCTTCGAGCGCGGCCTTCTGTGCTTCGCTGACGGCGCCCGCCTCGACGGCGCTGTAGTCTTGATTCACCAAGATCTCGCGCCAATCCGGCCGGCGCGGGTTCCACGGGCCCGGCGGGTTAGTCAAATCGATCGACACCCAATGCGGGCGATCGGGCACGCCGTCGTGCGGCAGGCCGGGGACCTCGTCGTCGCTCGGGACGAGCGCAGGGTCGGAGCTGCGCAACACATCGAGATCGACGATGTCACTCGTGTCGGGGCAATAGTTCTTGCCGCGTGTGCCCGAGCGGTAGGCTTGCAGGCGCGTTGCGGCCTGGGCAAGGCCGTTCTGATACTCGGCATCCCCCGGCTTCACCTCACGGTAAGGTTGCGGATCGAGTTCGGTGTAGGGCGGCGGTTCCGTGACACCGGCGGGAACGTCCTCACTCAACTCGGGGCGCTTGGGCAACGCGGGAATACTGACCATCCATTCGCCCAAGATGCGCGGCGCGCGGCAATCGAAGCCAGGCGAGTTCAGCGGCATGTGCGGGTAGATGGCCGAATCGTCCGTGTAGGTGAAGGGCGTGTCGACGTTGCGGTAGATCAGGCTACGCCAGGGAGCATCGATCGGCGCGTACTCGGATTGGCCGTCGCCGGTCTCTTGGCGGACGGCCTTCGGCACCCACGCGCCGCTCTTGGCGTCACCGAGGCGATCGCGGAGCGAGGGCGTGATGTACGGCATCGGGCCATCACCCGCGGCGTTGCGGAAGATGCGCGGGCTGTAGCGCTCGAACGGGAAACCGTAGATACCGCCTGCTTCACCGGGCAAGAAGTCGAGTAGCGGTTTGAGCTCGGGGTGCTCGACCGATGGGTAGCCGTTCGGGTTGTGACAATGCGCGCAGTTGCCGAGCATGTACCCCTGCGCCGTGAGTTCCTCCGTCGAGCGCGGCGGACGCGGTGCCTTGCGGCTGCCCTGCGGGTCTTCCAACTTTTGCAGATTCGCTTCGGTATAGCCGCTGATCACGCCGTAGGCGGTGAGGCGTTCGACTTGAGTCACTTCGTCACCGAGCGCTGGTTCGACTTGGCCCGCGTCACAATGACCGTCGCTCTGAATCGTCTCTGGTGCGCACGGGCGCACGTTGACCTGGAGCGGCGTGAAACCGAGGATGAAGCTCTGACTCGGGCTCCCCACGTGGCACTGAATGCAGCGCTCGTGACTCGGAAACGCATAGCGACGAGTCGCATGGCGAGTGTCCAGCTCGAAGCTGAGGTTGCGCACCTTGTGCTTCTTGAACAGCTCGTTGACCTCCGCCGCAATGCCCTCGTCGATGATGATTGGCTTCACCTTGTCGACGAACGGCTGACCGTCGTTCTGCGGATCGGTCAGTAGATCGGCCTGGGTCTCGTTGTCGTTCCACTCGTAAGTGCCGAACAGCGATTGATCCTTACCCTCGGCATCACGCGGCCTCGATACGATCACGCGCGTTTCGATCTTGTGATAGCGAAAGACTCCGTCGACGCCCTTCACCTTCTTCATGAAAGTCTTGTAAAAGCGCGTATTTGCTGGGATATCGAATTCTTTGGTCTGCTCGTCGTACTTGATCGACTGACCCATCGGCACGCGCACGAAGCGCAGCTTGCCCGCGTCGTCCGTCCACAATGGATAGGCGGGGATGTAGGCGACGACGCCATTCTTCGCGAGCTCAGCCGAGTCGAAGGTGGTCAAATCGGTCTGCTCGAGCGTGAGCGGCAGGCCGAGCTGCTCCGCGGGAGTGCCACCGGGCTGCTTGTGCATGGCCGCGAAGCGCGCATCCACGTCGCACGTGGCGGGCTCGGTTCCGACCATGCCGGGGTCGGGCACACAGGTGCCCAAGTTGGTCAGTGACTCCGCGAGTTCTTTCGACAGCACGTACGGAGCGGTTCCACCGGCTTCGGCCTTGTCCGTGAAGGTGTCCTTGCGGCCCTGTGCGATCCACTGCGTGAGCAAACGCACCAAGGGCTTCAGCGGATCGGACGGATCCGCTTCACGCAGCGACCATTTTTTGCCCTGAATCGTGGCAGGAGGCATGAACGCAAAACAGGACGGATCGAGCTTATTTCCTGCGTTGTCGCGCGCGCAAGTCTCGGTGTCGGAGGTGATCGCGTCGACCACTTTTTGATCGACGTCCAACGCGAACGTGCCCGAGGCGAAGCTGAAGCCGCCTTGTGCGGCGGGCGCCAAGTGGCAGCCCCCACAGTAAGATTTCATCGAAGTGAACAGCTGGGACTGGAACACGGTGCGATCTTGCGCCGCACCACTCACGGCTCGACCCGGCAATGGCTCGGCAGATTGCGCGGGGTGGCATTGGGCGTCGTCTTGCTTGACGCGTGGAGCGCACACTTCGGCCGCCGTTTCGCCCGCGCTACCGGCGGCGTCAGAGCTCGATGCGCCGGCGGTGGCCGCGGGCAGTGCTCCGCCTGCGCCCCCTTGCGCAAAACCAGCCGGCTCGGGAAAACAACTGGCCACGCTCAAAGCGAGGCCCGCCGTGGCGCTACCGACGACGATCGCAAGATTGAAATGCTTCATGGGCGCTCTTCACGGGCCCTGCGCGTGCGTGCGCGTAGCCGCCGAACGGCGGATGCATACCATGCTCGCACGCGCGGCCCAGTCACATTTGCGCGAACACCAAACTGAGAATCGCGTCAACGCGAAGACATGGAGTGTTGGTCAAGATTTCACGCAAACGTCGCGCAGCAGCTGCGCCGCGCGTGCAGGCTGCGCGGCGATGCGTTGCCTCGGCTACTTCACTTCTGCAGTTTGTCTGTCTCACTTTGCGTTCTTCGCGGTCGCTTGCAACGACGGCGCGCCCGCCTATCCGGCGATCGTCATCTACGGAGATGGCAGTGGGAATGCGACCAGCAATGGAGCAAACGACGGGACGGGGCTCGTCGGCAGCGGCAACGACGGCAGCGGCAATAGTGGCAATTCGCCTTCGAACGGCGGCACCGGCAATTCGCCGAGCACGGGCGGCGCGGGAAACTCCCTGTACGCACACTGCAGCGAGCCGTGGAGCGGTGAAGGTCCTCCCGTCGGCAAGGTTCAATGCGATCTCGACAACCTGACCGATGGCGGCGATCTGACCGGCGATCTGAAGGCCAATCGCACACTGAGCTCTGGCAAAATCTATCATCTGAAAGGCAGCGTGCGCGTGTTCCCGGGAGCCACGCTCACGATCGAACCGTGCGTGAAGATCATGGGCGAGTCGTCGGACTCGATCTTGGCGGTACTGTCCGGCGCGCTCGGGGACCCCGCGGCGCAGTGTTACTACGAGAGCGGCACGCCCGGCCCCGGCGGCAAGCTGGTCGCCGTCGGTGAGCCCATGGCGCCGATCATCTTCACCAGCTCCAAGCCCAAAGGGCAACGCAAAGCGGGCGATTGGGGCGGGCTCATCTTGATGGGCAATGCGGAGAACAATCAAGCATTGCAAGACGGCAGTTCGTCGGCGGGCACGCGCGTGCCCATCGAGGGCCTCGAGCGCGTCGAATGTCACGGCTGGCACGACGACACGTACAACGACGAGAGCAGCGGCGAGCTGAAGTACGTGCGCATCGAATATGCCAGTAAGCAGCTGGTCAAAGACAACGAGACCAACGGGCTCACGCTGGGCTCGCTCGGTCGAGGCACCAAGCTGCACTACATCATGGTCTCCAACTCGGCCGACGACTGCTTCGAATGGTTCGGCGGAGCGGCCGACGCCGATCACTTGATCGCGCTCAACTGCGACGACGACATGTTCGACGGCGATCAAGGCTACTCCGGGCATCTGCAGTTTTTGTTCGGACGGCAAGCCCCGAACACGACCGAAGTCGATTCGCGTGGTTTCGAATTGGACGGCGCCGCTTCCCTGGAATTTTCGCCGCGCACCGCGGAGCAAGTCTCGAACTTCACGATCTGCGGCGGCGGGACCAGCGATCGCAGCGGCACCCGCGATGGCGTCGTGCTGCGCAACCTGGCTTCGTCGATCGGCTTGAAGAATGGGCTCGTCACTGGCTTCTCGGGCGCGGGTCTGTTCGCGCAAGCGAACGAAGCGTCGAGCATGGCTTCCCTGACCTTCACGCAAATGTTCCGCAACACGAAGGGCGCCGCCGCCGCCACGGACGTGAGCAACGGCAAGAATGGCGTCGACCAATCGTGGTTCTTCGGTCAAACCGGCAACAGTGCGGCCGAGCCGGATCGCTTCTGTGATTGCTGGGCCAACCCGCCCGTGCCGGTGGCCGCGTCGACCGCAAAAGGCACGGCCCCGACCGGCTTCGCCGATGCCAGCGCGAACTATCTCGGCGCGCTCAAGGACTCGAGCCCCGAGTCGAATTGGATGCGCGGCGCGTGGGCCGACTGGTCGGCAAACTGAAGCCGGGCGAGCGCTACGACACCCGAGTCACGGCGCTCGTTCGATCATTGGGTTGATGGTCACGAGTGGCGTCGCGTCCGGCGCAACCTTCGGCGGCCGAGAGCACCCGCCCGCTCAATAAGAATAAGTGGCCGTCGCCGCAATCGTGGTACCCGGATCGTAGCGACGAGTTTCGGGCTGGCGACCGAGCGATTGAAAACTGGGCACGCCGCCGGGCATGCTGGTGTCGCGGTAGCCCTGGTGGTTCCGGTACGCGAACACCACCGGCGAAGCCAAGATGTTCAACACTTGCAGCTTCAGCTCCAAGTGCTGGGCGATTTTCTTGGCCGCGCTCAAATCCAGCGAGTGGCGTGGGATCTCGTAAATGTCGGGCACACCGTTGGAGCCGACGGCGGTGATGCGCGGCCCGAACACGTTGTACAAGAGCCGGACGTCGATCGCTTGCGCTTGGTTCGAGTAGTCGAGCGCGAGGTTGACGACGTAGGGCGATTGGTAAGCGAGCGGGCGATCGTCCGTAGTGGCGAGGCCTCGGCGGGCGCCGAGCTTCACTTTCGATTCGACCAGAGTCAAGTTGGCGATGACCGAGAAATCACGCAGTACGGCGGCCAAGCTGCCGAGCGATTTTCGGCCTTCGAGCTCGGCGCCAATCAGATTGGCTTGCTCCGCGTTGGTGAAGCCGAGCAAGCCGTTGCTCACCGTTTCCTCGATCGGATCGCGAAAGTGCTTGTAGAAGACGCTGACCGCGAGCACTTCGCGCAGCGTCGGGAAGTATTCGAAGCGGAGATCGACGTTGGTGATCTTCGTGATCTTCAGCTTCTCGTTGCCCTGCACGGAGTAATCGCCAGCCGCGCTGCTGGACAGAGAGGGCGAGAGCTCGCGCAGCTGCGGGCGCGCTACGGTTTGACTGATCCCGAAGCGAGCGTTGCTCTTCGGTGTCACTTCGTACACCACGGACGCGGCCGGCAACCAGTCGGTGACGAAGATTTGCGAGCGCGCCTGCGGCCGTGTGTCTCGCTCGAAGGGATCGTAGCCGTGGAACGACTGATAGGTAATTTCGGCACGCGCGCCGCCGACCGCGCGCAGCTTGGGCAGCAGCTTGATGTCCAACATGCCGTAGCCCGAGTACACGTCGAGCCCGGTTTCGTATTGGTCGTAGCCTTGCGTGTTCTCTTCGAGCACCAGACCGTCGTTGCGGATCAGCTCGGGACGAAACAGGTAGTTCGGACAGCCGCCGCTCCACGTCGAGCCCGGACAAAAAGACAGCTGATCGAACAGGAAGCCGCGCGAGCTGCCGGGCACGAGCTGAAAGCGGCGCGCGCGAAACTCGCGCCGACGCGAGGTGATCAACGTGCCGAACTTGATCTTGGTCTGGTGGTCCTCACTTTGGATCAACGGCTGCGTCAGATCGACGCCACCCGTGATCGTGCGGTCGGACTGCTTCAAGAACTGATGGGTGCCGTTCAAGTCGGACACGAAGTTCCAGCCGGGCACGCCGGCGTCGTTCACGCCGCGTTGGTAGCGCGTGTCGCGCGTGTCGGGCTGATCGCGATTGGCCGTGGCGAGCGAGGTGTGCCAATCGATCTGCAGGTCGGAAAGCGTGGGAAAGTGATGCTCGCCCTTCAACTGCAAGAAATTGAGCGCGCGGCTCGCGTACTCGAGGTGCGTGGTGTGAAAGCCGGCGAGCGGACTCTCCATGTCCCACGTCGCGTCGTCGCCGTTTTGGCTGCGAAATCCGATCAAGCTGATGGTGTGACGGCGGCTGACTTCGAGCGCTAGGCTCGCGAACGTTCCCCAACGTACGGAATCGATCGCGCGCTTTCCGGAGTACTCGGAGCTGACCACCAAAGCGCGGGTTCCGTCGGGCAGCTCTTGCTGATTGAATTGTCGCAGCGTGATGTTGGAGAGCTGAAATGAACGACCGTAGTTGAGGGCGATGATCGCGCCCAGCTTCGCGTCTTTGCCGATCTTGTACGAGTTGCCCGCGACCAAGGACACGCCAAAGTTCGGTGGCGTCGCCTTCATGAAGGTGATCATGGGCGTGTTGAAGCGATGCCCATATCGAATCTGGTCCGGCTGCCCCGTGACCGGATCGGAGCCATTGAGCCTTCGCTCCGGGATCCCGGAGGGGAAGCTGCGCCGTCCGCCGTCGAAGCCGAGCCAATCGGTACTGCTGCCGAAATAGCCCGGGCGCTTCTGGCCGGTCGTCTCGGTGTTGAACGCTCCGCTCAGCGAGAGCTGAAACAGCGGCTGACGCGGAAAATCTCGCGTGGTGATGCGCACCGAGCCGCCCGCGAAATCGCCGGGCATGTCGGGCAAAAATTGCTTGTTGATGGTCAAGCTGTCGAGCACGAGCGACGGGAACAGATCGAGCGGCACCGTGTTGCGGTCCGGTTCCGTGCTGGGCAAGGGGGAACCGTTGAGCAGAGCGTTGGTATAGCGTTCACCCAGGCCGCGCACGTACACGAAACGACCGTCGACGATCGTGGCTCCGACGACGCGTTGCGCGGCTTCCGCCGCGTTGCGGTCCGGCGTACGCGCGATTTCGGCGCGGCCCACGCCGTCTCCAACGGCCGCCGAGCGCTTGCGCTCCAAGGTCTGCCCTTCAGCGGACGCGTGATCGGCTTCTTCTTCGATCACGACTTCATCGACCGCGCCTTCGTCGGGCACGAGCTGAAAGTCGACGTGAACCAGCTCACCCGCCTTGACCGCGACTTCGACTCGGCTCGGGCGATGCAATTCGTAGGTGACGCGCAGTGAGTAGGTGCCCGGCGCGAGCTCCAAGCGGTAGCGACCGTCGACGTCGGCAAATGCCTTTTGCTTTCGCCCCTGGACTTGTACTTGGGCCTCGACGATCGCCTCGTGGAACTTGGTGTCCGTGACGACGCCCCAAATCACCCCTTTGCCCTTGGGCGCCGGCTTCAGGGTCTTTGCTTCACTCGCCTTTTCCTCGGCTTCGATCTCGGCGGCGGCGGCCGCGGCTTCGTCTGCCTCGGAAGGTTCCGTGGCTTGCTCTGCTTCTGCTTCTGCCTCGGGATCAGGCGCTTTGTTCGGCGATTCTGCGGCGGGGCCGGGGGTTGGATCGGGCGCGCTTTGGGCGGACGCGAAGCGGGGCGCGATCAAGAAGAAGCACACACCGAACACAGACCAGCGCGCGTGCGCGCGGCGCCGAATGAAAAGCGAATCGTTCATAGCGAAGCTTCTGGGCGCGCACCCTACACCAAGGTTCGCTTACATGTGCTCATCAGTGCGAGTGTTCGCGAACTTGCCACATTGGTGGCCAGAGCACGCAAACATCATGTGTTCTTCAACACAACGCCGCGCGCCGGGCACTCGCCAACCGCGAACATCTCCGGCGCGGCGCGCTCAGATCGCGAGCGGCTTTTGGAATTTCTTCAGCTTCTCGTACAGCGTCGATGGTGCGATGCCGAGCAACTCGGCGGCGCGCGCTTTGTTGCCCGCGGTTTGGCGCAGTGTCTGCTCGATCGCCGCGCGCTCGATGCACGCGAGTTTGAGTCCACCCAGCGCCAACTGATCGACCTGCTCCGACTCGGACCGGTCGCATTGCGAGGGCACCGTCAAATGGCGGACCTCGAGCAATGAACCGTCCAAGAACGCGACGGCACAGGCCAAGGTATTTTTGAGCTCACGCACGTTGCCGCGCCAGAGCCGGCCACTCAGGGCCCGCAGCGCGTCCGGCGCGATGCTCACTCCCGAATGCCCCAAGTCTTCGAGCAAGCGCGCGGCCAAAGCGGGGATATCCTCGCTGCGCTCGCGCAGCGGCGGCACCTGAACCACGGCCGCCGCGAGACGAAAGTACAGATCTCGGCGAAAACGCCCGGCCGTGACCTCGGCCCCCAGGTCGCGATTGGTCGCGGCCACGATGCGCACGTCGAACGGGCGATCTTGCGTGCCACCGACGCGGCGCACCGAACTATTGCCCAGCAAACGCAGCAGGCGCGTCTGCAAATCGAGCGGCAGCTCGCCGATCTCGTCCAGGAACAAGGTGCCGCCATGAGCACGCTCGAACGCACCCACGTGCGCGCCCACTGCGCCCGTGAACGCGCCGCGCTCGTGCCCCAACAACTCGCTCTCGGCCAAATTGGCCGAGACAGCACCGCAGTCGAATACCACGAACGGACCGTTCCGACGCGGGCTCTGCTGGTGAATCGTACGCGCGAGCACGTCTTTTCCGGTGCCGGTCTCGCCGATCAGGGTGACCGTGACTTCGGCCCGGGCGAGCGGTTCGAGCAGCTCGAGCACACGGCGCATGGATGCCGACGAGGCCACGACTTTGCGCGGAGCCTTGGGCAACTGCGGTGAATCATCCGCGGCATCCGCCTGGATGGTCGCGGCAGAATCTTGGCGCAACCGGCTGGCGCGAGTCCCCCAAAACCCGCTTTCTGTGACCGCAACCCGTGAACGCCCGGTGGGATGCTCATCGGCGTCGAAACCAATGTTGCCTCCCTCACTGATCGCCAACGTGCCTGTCGTCATTGCACCGGCTTATAACAGCAGTTAGCGAATCACCGCTGTTACGATTCGGAGGAGTCTGGGAGGCAACTCGGCCTCGCGGCCCTGCAACACCGCTCCCTACTCGTGAAGGTCGCTCGTGAAGGTCGCGAACGAATCGCGTGCGAGAGTGACACGCTATCGTCACACGATCGCGTCAAGGTGCGCGTCAAGGTGCGCGTCAAATTGCGGAATCGAAGGTTGCGGGTACCTCTCTATCTCTACGCTCTCGCGGCGCTGACCGCGTGTTCGCTCGACGAACGGGTGCTGAGTCTCACTCCGAGCAGCGCAGGCTCGAGCGCCGATGGCAACGCAGGGCCCTCGAGCGCTGGAACGGGCAACGGGGAAGCGGGGGGTTCGGCGCCGGTGGGCGGGACGAGTCCGGCCGGTGCGGCGGGCGAAGCGGGATCGTCCGACGGCCGCGCGCCGATGACGTTCGACGACGGTTGCACCGACTTGAATGGCAACGGCCGATCGGACTGCGAGGAGACCTTGCTCGACAACCCCGCGTTCGCCACGGACGTATCGAAGTGGACGGTGGGCAGCGGCGCGACGGTAGATTGGGACGCGCTCGATTTGCAGGGCGCCTCCGACTCCGGTTCGGCCCGCATCACCGCGGCAAGCGTGCTGGACGCCCAGGGCGCGGGCTTGGTCGCCATCGAACAGTGCATCGCGGTAGAAGCGGAGCAGGTCCTCGAGCTGTTCGCCAACGCGCGACTGGACGAAAACGCGCTGTATGGCAAAGCCTCGATCGGTGTTTGGTTCTTCGCGAGCGCCGACTGCCCCGGCGACGAGTATTCGGAAGTCTATCAAACACCGCAGACATACGATGCCGGCAAAACGCTGACGCTCAGCGGGGCACGCGCGGTGCCCGAGCAGATGCACTCGGCCCGCATTCGCCTGGAAGTGACCAAGGCCTTCCGCGCGCCGAGCTTCAGCGTTCGCTTCGATAACGTGCTGATCGTCGCGCGCTGAGCAACGCCAAGCCGACGCAAACCAGCAATAGCGGGAGCAGCACGGGCCAAGGGCCGCTCAGCGCCGGCGCGGCGACGGCCGCAATGCTCGGCAGCTTCAGCACGAAACCGTCCTGCACGCCGACGAGCGCGCCGATGATCGAATTGACCTTCGGCAGATTGGTAGAGCGCGTGTTGCCGAGCACATGAGTGCTGCCCGGCCCGAGCGCAATGGCGGTCCCGCGGTCCTCGGCCGACCCGCCCAGGTAGCTCGTGTACGCAAAGCGCGCGCCCGAAGGGATGACGGCCGCGATGAATGCATCCCCCGCGCCGCGATAGCTGCCCTGACCTTCCAGCGGGCTCTCGAGCGGCAGATCCGACGAGTCGGTTTGACCGACGACGTAAGCGTTGCCGGAGCCGTCGCTGACCACCGCGGTGGCGCTGTCGTTGCCCGTACCGCCGAGGTAGGTGGAATAGACGAAGCTCGTCCCCGACGGGTCGAAGCGCGTGATGAATGCGTCCGTGCGGTTGTTGCCACCGGCCACGGGCTGCTTGGCGAACGCGAGCGGAAAATTGCTGGACGAGGTGGAACCGACGACGACGGGCGTGCCGAGTGCCGCGCTCACACCGAGCGCTTCTTCCGAGGCACTGCCGCCTAGGTAGGTCGAATAGACGAAGGCAGAGCCGGCCGCGTTCAGCTTGCTCAAGAAAGCGTCCGTACCGCCGCCCGCGTGGCCCGGCTGGCGCGCGTTCGACGTGGGAAAGTCTGCGGACGTGGTCGAGCCGACGAGGTACGCGCTGCCCGCGTCATCGAGCGCAATGGCGTTGCCATACTCATTGCCCGCACCGCCCAGGAAGGTCGAATAAACGAGCGCCGTTCCGGCGGGTGAGAGTTGGCTGACGAATGCGTCTTGCGTCCCCCCGCGACTCGCTTGCAACGCGAGCGCTTTCGGGAAATTCGCAGAAAAAGTGGTACCCACGAGATACGCTGCGCCAGCTGCAGAAACCGCGATACCTCGCGCGTAGTCGTCGAGCGCGCCACCGAGATACGTCGAATACGCAAGCGCGGCGCCGTTCGGAGTGAGCTTGGTCACGAACGCATCTTGCCCACCGCCGAGGCTCGTCTGCAGCGCAGCCGCCAGCGGGAAGTTAGTGGAACTCGTGAGCCCCGTCACGTATGCGTGGCCGAGCGCGTCGCAGGCCACGGCGTACGCGAGGTCCGCGCCGCTGCCGCCCAAGTACGTCGAGTAAACGAGGTTCGTGCCGCTCGGGTCGAGCTTCACGACGAACGCGTCGTAGGCGCCGCCGCCATGACTCGATTGCACGGGCGACGACGTCGGAAACAGGGTCGATGCGGTGTAGCCGACCAAGTACGTGTTTCCGGCCGCATCCGCGGCGATGCCCAACGCTTCGTCGTAGCTGCTGCCGCCAAAGTAGCTGGCGTAGCTGAGCACGGGGTCGATCACGAGCGGCAAATGTGCGTCGTAGTCGCCGACGTCGAATCCGAGCTTGCCGCCTCGCAGCGCGTACCGCACGGGCACGGGCACGCGTTCGCCGGCGCGCACCTGGTAGGCGACCGGTGCATGCTCGAGCAAATCTGAGCCGCCGTGCAGCTGCAGCCGTGCACTGCCGTCTGCTCGCAAGGCGATCCGGGAGACGCCTTCGAATTCGATCGCGAGCACGCTCGGTCGAACGCCAGCCGCCAAAAAGAAGTCATACTCGAGCTCGCGGCCTTCGGCCCCGTAGTACTCGATGTCGACGCCCGGCAGCACGGACTCGTAGCGCACGCGCGCATAGTTCTCGACGTCGGTGTGCCAGCTCGCGGCATCTCTGCCACCGAAATAGTTACTGCGCGCGGCAAACGCTGACACCCCTCGCGGCGCGACCGGCGCGGCCCCGGCGAGTCGCATGCGAACCAGCTCGGATTCGGAGCCAGGCGCGTTCGCGCGCTGCAGCGTGAGCGTCGCGCCACGGTCGGTCAAGAACAGCGCATACGAGCGGCCGCGCGCGAGGTAACGCACGGGCGCCGCAAATTGTCCGACGTTGCGCTCGAAGCGCAGCGGCAACGGGGCGCTCGGCTGCGCGCTCGACGGCCGCGCGAAGAGCCACCCACAGAGCCCAACCAACGCGACCACGAGGGCTCGTTTGCGATCGTTCATGGCATGGCTCGGGCTGCAGAAAGCGTGCCCCGCAAAGCACGCGACGCTTTCCGTAAACGCGACTCGCCAGTGACCGGAATCCGAACACCGATTCCGAAAATCGGAAAGCGCCTACGGCGCCGCCGCGGCAACGGCCGGCGTGGCCGTCGCCAACTCGCGCCGCGCCACGAGCCCCCACCACAGCAGCAACGGCAGCGCGTACATCATGCCGGGGGGCGCGACCACTGCGCGGTAGATCGTCTGAAACAGCGCGTGCAGCAACGGCGCGAGCCGAAAGGCGCGCACTGGTCCGGTGCCGCCCAAGAACGAAAGCAAAGGTAAGGCGGTGAGCAACCACAGCGCGGGGATAAAAATCAACAGCCCCCGACCGAGCAGTAGCGCGTTCTGTTTGGCGGAGCCGAGCGGCACGGCCAACGACAGCGCAACGAACGCGGCGAAGGGCAAGAACAGCAACGTGCGCAAATCAATCGGCACCCACACCGGCTCGACTCGCGCGGGATCGCTGACGCGCAGCGTCAGTTGCCAAGGGTGAGTCGCCGCGTCGACGTCGCGCACTTCGAAGTTCAGTTGGACGCCGCGCTCGAAGCTGGCTCCGCGGACCAGCGCGTTTCCGAGCGCAGCATGCGTGCGCGTGAAGATCGGGCCTGCTCCTGGTGACGGCAAGGCGAGGCCCGCGAACACACAGCTGAACGCGAACAGAAACTGGAGCAGCTTGCGCAGCCGCGGGTCGATTCGCGTCACGCCGCGCCTCGGCGCAAGTAATCCGCACCAATCAAGAACGCGAGCGCCGCAGCCAGCACCAGCACCAATGGAAACACCTGCTCGTGCACGACTTCGAACTGGGGGCGCGCGTGGACGCCCACGAAGTACAGCGCGCAAATGCGCAAGACGTTGAGCGCGATCAGCGCGCATAGCCCGAGCAGCGAGGCGAGCGCGCGCCGCCGCCAGGGCGCGGGAAAAGCCCAGATCGCACTGGCGAACAGAATATTGATCTCGATCGCATCGCAATTGCGCACGATCTCCATCGGAAAGCGGCCATGGATCTGCGCCCCCTCGACTGCGATGCCCGGTTCGAACAAGCCGAGCACGGCGCCCGCGAGCCGAGCATAGGCGGCCAGATATCCCGCAAGCCAGTCGCGGCGCGCACCGAGCAACTCGAAGGGAAACGCATACACCGCAAACAAGACTCCCGCGAACAGCGCATACTTGAGCGCAAAACGCGTCCCCGAACGGATCTCGAGCGGGGCAATGGCGAGCGACACGGCGCGCAGGATCGCGCTGGTTTCGACGAGAAGCAACCGCATACGCCGACCCCAGTGCATTCGATTTCCGGTCATTCGAATTCCGAAAATCAGAGACTCGTGACTACGCGATGCTCGAATTGACGCACGGGCGCGCGGGCTCGTTTCTTGCGAGTGCCTGTCGATGCGCTCGGGTTCAGTCTTCGCCAAACTGCTCCTCGCTGGGGTGCTCGCGGTGTCCGTGAGCGAAACGCGCGCGGCCCACGCCACGCGGCCTGCGTTTGCATACGTGAATGCGAATCCTCCCCAAGCGCTGGGTTCGGTCCTGGCCTATCGAGTGGGCCAGGACGGGCAAAGCTCGCCCATTGCCGGGTCGCCGTACGCGAGCGGTGGCTTCGGTCTCGCGCCGGCATTGGGCTCCGAATTCGCGCATCGGATCGAGGCTTCTCGTCCACGCAATCTGCTCTTTTCGGCCAACGATGGTTCGGGCTCGATCTCGGTCTTTCGTATCGACCCGTTGAGCGGCGCACTCAGCCCGGTACTCGGCTCGCCGTTCACTATTCCGAACTGGCACGCATTCCCGGGGATTTCATTGGCGGTCAGCGACGATGGCCGTTTCTTGTACGCCAGTGGCTCGACCTTGGTCAGCTGCTTCATCGACGACAACGGCGCGCTCTGGCCCATTGGCTCGCAGTGGCAGCTCGCGCAACGCGTGGGCGGCATGGCCGTCAAGTACGACAACAGTCGCTTGTACCTAACTATCCCGAACGGGGTGTTCATCGTCGGCAGCGGTGAAGGCGGCTTGACCCCCGACCAGCCCGCGTTCCTGAGCGTGGGCAGCACGGCCAGCGATCTGCGGCTCGATCCCGCAGGCTCGCGTTTGTGGGTGGGCACGAAGCACGGCGGCATTCTCCCGTACGCGCTGAGCGAGGATCAAATCTCGATCGTGCCGGGCGCGCCGTTCTTTGCGAGCACCTGGAACACCAGCGGGCTCGTCACGGATTTTTATGGTCGCTTCTTGTTCAGCTACTCACCGGTCGGCCCGCGTTTGCTCGGCGCGCACAGCAACGCAAACGGCAGCCTCGAGCTTGCGCCGGATGCGCCGCTGACTCCGTTGCTGGCACCGAGTGGGGCCGCGCTCACGCCCGATGGCAGCTTGCTCTTGCTGGCAACCGGAGAGAGCAAGCTCGATGCTTGGAGCACGCGAGACGATGGCGCGTTGACGCACGTTGCGGGCTATCCGCTCGCAACAGGCGCGACTCCGGGGCTCGCGACCGTGGCTACCTTTCCCGACAAAAATCCGACTCCCGCCCCGGCGAACCCGGCTTGGTTGACGCTCGCCTTCGCGACTGCCCTCGCGCTCGTCGCCGCGCGCCGCGCGCCGCTCGCACGCGGTTGACAGCGCGTCCGCGTTCGCCGACTGTCGGGCCGAAACACCGGGCATCGGGCTCGGGTCGGAGGATTTCAGGCGATGCGTTCTTGGTTTGCGGTCTCATTCTTGGCGCTGTCACTGGTCGGCTGCGGCTACAACGAAAACGAGTGGCAAGCGCAGCTCGCCAAGTACAACCAACTGTCGCAACAGAGCGACAAACAGAAAGCCGCGCACGAGGCCGACAAGAAAGAGCTCGAAGACCAAAAGCAGCTCGTGCTTCAACTCAAAGAGCAACTCGAGAAGATGGGCGTGAACGTGTCTTCACTCAGCCAGCAACTCGAGCAGACCGGCTCGCAGAACAAGACCCTATCCAAGAATTTGGAAGAGGTGAATCGCGCGCTCAAGGAATACCAAGAGCGTGCCGCGCAACTCGAGCGCATCAAGCAGCGCTTCGAGGTGTTGCGCGACAAACTGAAGAAGCTGACCGACCTCGGGTTGAAGGTCGAGATCCGTCGCAACCGCATGGTCATTCGCTTGCCGGGCGACGTGCTGTTCAGCTCGGGTGACGACAAGCTGCGCGCCAACGGAGAAAAGGTGTTGGACGCGGTGGCCGACGTCATTCGCAACGACAAGCAGCTCTCGGGTCGTTACTTCCAAATCGCGGGCCACACCGACAACAAGCCGCTCAAAGGTGGCCGCTTCGGTGACAACTGGGGCTTGTCCGCGATGCGCGCTCGCCAAGTGCTGCTGTACCTGATCGCGCCCTTGCCCGCGCCGCCCGCGAAAGATGCCAAGGCGCCGAAGCCCGGCGTGCCCGTGGAAGGCGGCGGCGGTCTCGACCCGCTGCGCCTACACGCGGCTGGCTATGGAGACACCGATCCCGTAGGCGGCAATGCCACCGATGCCGACCGCCAACAGAACCGGCGCGTCGAATTGGTATTGATGCCCGACGTGGAAGAGATGCTCGACTTGAAGTCGCTGATCTGAACGCTCGGCTGCGCCGGGTCTCCGGTTAGCTGACCGCGCAGTCAGTCTCGCTCGGCCGCCTGGCGCGTGACACCGCGCGCAAGGGCGGACCTGTGGCCAGGGGTCGGCCGCGGCAAGTCCAAATCTGCGCAACAATGCGAAATCGAGGTTGAAGAAACCGGGGGCCGGTCGCAGCCGTAGACCGCTCAGTGGATAGCCGTGACCAGCTATAGCGTCAGCATCTGGCCCGCGTTACAAGCGGGCTGCTTGACGTCGGAGCGTAGCCCAACCCTGGCCGAGAGTACCTCGGAGCAGCTCATGGAGCGCTACGTCGACGGCGAGGCGGAGGCGTTCGAGTTCCTGTACCGGCGCGTGTCTCCGAATTTGATGGGTTATCTGCTGCGCCTGACTCGCAATCGCGAGCGAGCGGAAGATTTGCTGCAGATCACCTTTTCCAAGGTGCACCGCGCGCGCGGCAGCTTCTTGAGAGGCGCACCTGTCCTACCTTGGATCCTGGCCATCGCGCGGCGCTCGTTTTTGGACGAACGGCGCTCCGCTCATGTCCGGACCGAAGACTTGTCTCCCGATGGTTCGCTGCCTGAGCAGCAGAATGAAGAGCGCCCGCTGCCAACAGAGATTTCCGACGCGCTCGAAGTCGCGCTCGACCGCCTTCCGGAAAATTATCGGGAGGCCATCGTGCTCACGAAAATCACCGGTCTGAGCGTGGCTGAAGCGGCTTCCGTTTTGGGCGCAACCGAAACCGCCGTAAAGCTCAGAGTTCACCGCGGTTACACCCAGCTGCGTAAAGAACTCGAGCAGTACTCACGTACCCCATGAGCATGCCCAAGCCCGACCCCCTCGCGGATTTGCCCTGGCCCAAGCCAGAAGCACCGGGCGAGGCCGTGTCCGCGAAGATCTGCGGCGCGTGCACCAAGAACCTGTGCGCAAAGCGCGGCTTGTCTGCGCTCAGCCGGTTCACGCTGTGCATCGCCGCATCGAGCTTGGTGGCCAGTGTCGGTTACTGGTTCGGCGTACGCCACGGTCGCTCCGAGCTCGGCGTGCGCACGGGCGTGTACAGCGCGGTGGGCTGGGCGCTATTGCAGGCCGCGGTGTTGTTCATCGGCTTCGCGCCGCGGCGCGGACCGCTCGGCTCGCGCGGCGTGCGCCTCGCGCTCGCCGTGCTCGTGCCCGTGCTGTTCATCGGCTACCTCACGTACGCCGCGTGGAGCTACGTGCCGTTCGAAGAATTTCGACAGGGCCCGCGCGCTTGGCACGCGATCGGTTGCGGCTTGGTCGCGCTGGGCTTCGGCGCGATCGTCGGCGGCAGCGTGTTGCTGGCTTGGCGCGGCACCAACCCGGTCACGCCGCGGCTCTCGGGCACATTGGCGGGCTTCGTGGGTGGCATCGGGGGAGCACTCGCAGTCGGCATTGGTTGTCCGAGCCACGAGGCTTGGCACTTGTGGACCGCGCACGGGCTGATCGTCTTGGCACTGGGGTTGATGGGCTTCGTGGCGGGTAGGCGGCTTTTGTCGCCGTGAATTGGCCCAGCGCGCGGGTCATCCGCCACAAGCTCTTCGACCTGGCGCGCTACGGCGCCCTCGGCGGCGGTGTCTACCTGCTGGCCACGCACTTCGTGCGCCACTCGTCGGGTCCCAAAGAGGGCAGCGCGGCCGCCGCGTTCGATCTGCCGTTGGCGGGAAAAGAAGGGCGCGTGAGTCTCGCCGCCCAGCACGGCAAACCCGTGTTGATGGAAGTGTTCGCCAGCTGGTGCAGCGCGTGCAAACGTAGCTCGCCGCGCCTGGCCGAAGCCTTTCACGCGCACCAAGACAAAGGCGTGACCTTCCTCGCGGTCAGCGTGGACGAAGATCCCGCCGCCGCCGCGCGCATCAAGAGCGAGTGGCAGCTGCCCTTCGACGTCGCGCTCGACGACGGCAGCGTCTCGCGCGGTTACGGCATCAGCATGCTGCCCACGCTGATCTACATCGACGCGCAGGGCACCGTGCGCCACTCCGCCGCAGGCGTCGTTTCGCGCTCCGACATCGACAGCTGGCTCGCCGAGCGCTAACCCGCGCCGCGACCGCACCCGGGGTGCGGTCAGCAATGACCCAGGGTCGGGCTTATTTCGAGGAAGCGGGGGCGGGCGCCGGAACCATGGGGCGCGCGGCGGGCAGCTTGATCATGTGCGGCAGCGGCGAGGTCGTCGCAGAGCCGGCCGCCGCGGGCGCGGCCGAACCGGCAGGCGTTGGGCTGAACGGCAGGGTGGGCAGGTCGTGCGGCGACGCCGGCAGCGGCGGCAAGGCCGTACCGTCGTCCAGCTTGCGGATCGTGGCTTTCCAGATCTGTTCCGAGCGCTCCATGCGCAGCAGGTACACTTTGGAACCGCCGGGCAGGCCCACGCTGGTGACGCGCGCGGTAGCGCCCAACATGTTTCCGTCGAGGATCACGGCGGAGGTGAGCACCTTCTCCGAGAGCGCTTTCTTGTCGGCCAAACACGCCGCGTTGCAGGCGGCCTTGTCTTGCTGCAGCTGCTGCGCAACTTCGCCCGTGGCGAGTTCGGCGGCGCCCGCGAAATCGTGAGTGAGCCAGCGCTGCTGCAGCTCGATGGCGGCGTTCTTCGGATCGCGCGCCAACTCTTCGGTCGTCACGACACGCGGCACGCGCGTTTCCTTGGGCGGGTGGTAGTTGCATGCACCGCGCGCCAAGGCCCACATGATCACGGTCATCAGCCCGAGCACTCCGAGCATCCCGACCGTCATCTTCGTCGGAGAGTCGATCTCCTCTTCGGTCTTGGGGATGGGCGGTTTCGGGCGCTTGAGCTTCTTCTTCTTCGGGCGATCGCTCGCGCCGCTGACCGCGGGGCTCTTTACTGAGGCCTGCTGTTCGTCGGCGGCGCCGCTTACCGGCTCGGAATCCGTTGCCATGGGCGCACTCGGGTAACCCGAATGTCGTGCGCACGCAACCGGTCCGGGCCCCGACCGACCGGATGGGATGCAACGGATTGCGGCGATTGCCCTGGCTCTGCCGGTTTTGTGTTTGGCGTGCACTGGCACGGCACCTTTACCGCCCAAGGCGCTGGCCCTGAACGAAGCGGGGGTGGCCGCACTGGCCGCCGGGGACTTGGAAACGGCGGACGCCCGCTTCAGCCTGGCCCTCGAATACAACCCCAAGTTCGTAGACGCGCTGACCAACCAAGGCTTGGTCGAGCTGCAGCGCGGCAATTTCGAGCGCGCCCGCCAATTGCTCACGCGCGCCCGGCGCTTGAACCCGGACGTCGCGCAGCCTCACCACGCCCTCGGAGTGCTGGCCGAACGCGAACGCCGGCCGGACCTCGCTTCGCGCAGCTACTACGAAGCCCTGCGCGTCGATCCCGGCTTTGCGCCCTCGCGCGCCAACCTCGCCCACCTCTTGTACGACGGGGGGCTGTTCGAAGACGCTTTGGTCCAATTCAAGCGCTTGGTCGAAGTCGCGCCCGACGTGATCGCCGCCCACGCGGGCCTCGCCGCCACATTCTTACACTTGGAGCGCGTCAGTGAAGCGAGCGAAGTGATCGCGAACGCATTGGCCGTCGCTCCGGACGATCCGGAGCTCGCGATCCTCGCCGCGCGGCTCGAGATCCGTCGCGCTCAGTATGACGCCGCGATTGCCCGGCTCGTGCCAATCACGCGCGGGCGCTCCGAGCTGGCCGTGCATGCCCTCGCTTGGCTCGCGGCGGCCGAGCTCGCTCAGGGCCGGCCCCAGGAGGCGGTGGGCGCGGCCGAACGCGCCATCGCGCTCGCTCCGAATGACGCGCTAGCCAGCTACGCTCTGGGAATCAGCCTGAAAAAGCTCGGCGATCCGGCCGCTCGTCGGTGGCTCGAGCGCGCTTCGGCGCTATCGCCCGGCGTACGAGTCGCTCTAGACTCGGTTCGGTGACCGCACCCCTCGCCGCCCCGCGCGCTTCGCTTTCGGAGCTGAAGTTGCGGCTGCCGCGCGAGCGCGCGTTGATCGCGCTGTTCGATCTCGGCCGGCAAAAGGGCTACGGCTTGCTTGCAGCCAAGCTGTACGCCTTCGGCGTGTTCACGAGCTACGCCATCGCGATCGCGCTCACGGGCGGTCCGGATCGCACCGCAACGATTCACGGCCTCTTGCGCGCGGCGGTGATTTCACTCTCGTGGGCCGTCGGTGTGTTGGCCGCGCTCGGCTCGGCGCAGGCCTTGGCCGCGCCAGGCGAGCGTGATGCACTAAGCACTCTCGCCATGCAGCGTGGCTTCCCGCGCTCGGCATTGCGGCGTGCGCGCACTTGGGCCGCGACCGGGCGCGTGGCGCGCTTGCTGGGAGTGCCCGCGTTGCTGCTGGTCGTCGTCGGGCTGATGCGTGGTGCCCGCGCGGCGTGGGCCTTGGCGGTCACGCCTGCACTGCTCGTGTATGCCGGCGTGTTGGGCCTCGCGCTCGCCCTGCTTGCCCAATTCGCGGCCGAGCTTTCGCCGCGTCATCCGCGCGCCATGCTGCTCGCATTGGGGCTTGGCCCATTCCTGGTCTCCCTGGCTTTTCCCGCAATTCCCAGCCTGCCGCAGCTGTTCGGGGCCCTGCTCACGCGCTTACTCGATCCGGGAGCCGCCCTCTCGTGAGCGTCCTGCGCCTCGAAGCGCTCACCCACGCCGAGCTCACCAACGTCACGGCCGCGTTCGGCCCCGGCAATCACGTAGTGGTCGGCAACGAGTTCGATGGCACCGCCACGCTGATCGAGCTCGCCGCCGGGCTCGTCGCGCCCAACGCGGGTCAGGTGCTACTCGACCAAATCAGCACCTGGTCGAACGCGCTCACGCGCCAACGCATTGGCTCACTGCGTGCGCAAGAGACCCTGCTGCCCGCGTCCGACGTCACCCGCGCCGTGGCCCTGGCCCTGCGCGCACGCAACGATGCTCGCTCGGCCGCGAGCGTGCTCGACGCCGCGGGACTCGCGCGCTTCGCCAAACAACGGGTCACGACGCTCACGCCGCACGAATCGCGCGTGATCGCGTTGAGCATCGCGCTCAGCCACCCGGAACCCGCCTTGCTCGCGCTTCACGAGCCACTCGGCGCAGTGGGCCTGATCGACGAACAGTTCGTCTTGTCCGCACTGAATGCGTTTGCCGCGGCCGGTGCCGTCGTGCTGTGCACGGCGAGCCGCTTGGAAGATGCGGCGCGCTTGGGACGAATGGCGAGCGTTCTCGAACGCGGCCAATGGCTCGACACCCTGCGTGCCCTGTCGCCGCAGCGCGCCATCACCCTGCGTGTTCATACTGCCGAACCGCGCCGTCTCGCCGCGCGCCTCGCCGAGGTGCCCGACATCTCCGGCGTGGAATGGGCTGGCGGCCAGGAGCTGCTGGTGCACGGCCGCGAACTCGAGCTCGTGGCCCAAAGCGTCGTCAGCAACGCGCGCGCCGAAGCCATCACCATCACGGCGCTCAAACAAGACGCGCCTGCTCTCGAAGCCCTGGCCGCCGCACGCGCGGGCTTCACGGGGCCATCATGAACGGCGTACGGGTCGGCGTGGCCCTCGCCCGCGAACGCTTGCGTGGCGCAAGCGCGCCGCTCGTGCTCTTGCTCGCCTGCGCCGCCCTGTTCGCGATCGCCGTGCTCGAACGCCGTAGCGACGCGAGCAACGCACCCGACGACGCCCTGAGCGCCGTGTTCGGCATCGCTTTGCCGATTCTCGCCTACCTCGTGAGCGAGCGCGCCTGCGCGAGCCAACGCCTGACGCGCAGCGTGGATGACGTCGCACGCTACGGCACGAATCGCCGCGCCGCCCTGCTCGGCGTGCTGCTCGCTTCCGCCGCGTGCACTGCGATCGCCGGCGCGTTGCTCACGGTCGTCGCCCTGCTGGGCGCGCACGGCGCGCACTCCACGTCGTTCGCCATCGATCTGCGCGCGAGCCTCGGCATCGCGTTGATTGCCGGCGCGGTATACTCGCTCTACTTCGCGGCCGCTTCACTGCTTGGGAAGCGCGGCGGCGGACGCAAATGGGCGCTCGTGATCGATTTTTTGCTCGGCGCGGGCAGCTCCGCCCTCGCCGCACCTTGGCCGCGCGGACACGTGCGCAATCTGCTCGGCGGCGAGCCCGTGAGCGATCTGTCGCAACCGAGTGCGTGGCTCGCGCTGGCCGTGATCGGCGCCGTTTGCGTCGCGCTGAGCGTGGCACGCACCCGCGAGTAGCGCCCTCCTCTGTGCTCCCGTGCTAAGCTGCGCGGGCATGGAAAAATTCCTGCGTGTTGCCGGCCGCCGCGTTCCGCCCCCTGCCGGCGCGCTCCCAAGCGCCGAGGCGCGCGCCGCAATGACGCGCATGGCAAACTACCTGACCCGCGCGCCGAAAGGCGTGTTCCGCTACAAGAGCCACGAAGAGGCCAATCGCGATCGCGACGAGTGGCAGCTGTCTGCAATGCTCGACAAGCAAACGCGTGGCTGACTTCACCCGCCCGGCGACCTGGGATGATCTGCGCACGGTCGCCGCGCTGCTGAACCGCGCTGGCGTTCGCTACGCGTTGATCGGCGGCTACGCAATCGCAGCCCACGGCTACAATCGGTTCTCGGAAGACTTAGACTTAATCGTCGAACCCTCTGCTGAAAATACGGGAAAATGGATCGCCGCGTTGAGCAATCTGCCGGACGGCGCATGCCGCGAACTGGCCGGGCAAGACGCGCTCTTCCAGCAGGAGGGCGAGTACGCCGTTCGCATCAACGACGAGTTCACGATCGACATCATGCCGTCCGCGTGCGGTCATCGTTTTGCAGAGCTCGAGCCTTTCATCGAAGAACGCACGCTCGATGGCGTTCGGCTGCCGATACTCGGTCTGGCCGGTCTACTGCTGACGAAAGAAGGCACGCGCGAGAAAGATCGCGCCGACCGGCGCGTGATCGAGCAAGCCCTGGCGGAGTTGAAAGCGCGCGGCTGAACGCGGCTTTGCGTTCGATCTTGGGTTGGATGGTCACGCGCCACGTCGCGCTGCGGCGCGGCCTTCGGCGGCATAGGGCGTGACCGAGAGCTGCGTGGCTGGCTCGCGAGCGCCCCTCTCTCACCTTCTCGCGCGTGCCAATCGCTCGACCGAATCAGCGATAATCACACTGATGGTATGACCATGAGCACGACTGCGATCAGCTTGCCGCGTCCGCTGCTCGCGAGTGCGAAGCGAGCCGTGCGTGAAGGCCGAGCCCGACAACGTGAGGCCTACGTTCACCTCCGCGATCGAATAGAAGTCGAAGCTCGACGAATTGGCGCAGTTGCTCGAAGAAATGCTGGTCGAGACGGCGGCCCGCTCACCGCTGCGGAACGAAAGCGAGCCGATGCGGCCTTGCCGTCCCTTCAGCCGCGCTGGCTCAGGCTTTGCGTGATGGTCGCCGTCAGGCGCGCTTGGCTCGCCTATTGGGCGCGGCCGAGGTCGAGGTCGTGGCCCTCGACGACCGGCGCGCGCGCGGCCGGCCAGCTCCGTGGCGCCAGCGGTATGCGGGACATCGTCGATGCATCGGTGGTGCTGTGCGCGCGCGAACGTGGCCATTCCATCGCTACTTCGGAGCGCGCCGAACTCGAAAGTCTGGACGCACGTTTACGGCTAATCCCAGTTTAAGTTGCGTCCTGAACGGGCGGCACGGACTTTGCGGTGGCGCGGCCGGGCCAATTGGCAGCGTTTTTGCAGGGCGCGGATGGCGAGCTCATGCAGAGACCGGTTCCAGGTTTCTGACTGTCGTGAACTGGCGCAACTCGGGATCTGTGACTAGGCTGGGGTCGAGCGTGCAGGGAATCGTTTACAAGTTCGAAAGCTTTGCGGCCTTGTCTGAAGTCCTCGACTGCGAGGAGCCAGACGTAAAGCTGCCGGTCGAAGAAGGCTTGGTCGATGGTCAGTGGCTGCTGGCCACGTTCACCATCGGCAATGACGCGACATCGGTCGCTGGTCGTGTGGCTGATCGCGGCAGTGAGCTACACCTCACGTTCGAAGAGCGTGATTGGAATCAACTGTGCCGCTTCGCCAACGGCCAGTGCTCGCCGTCTCTACCGCCGCCGTGCACCGAGGGCGCGGAAGAGGTGTCCGCGCCGCCGGGCAGCACCGTGTTGGTGGTGGATGAAAATCCGGCCATGCGCGCGATCGTCTGCACCATGCTGCACACCTCGCACATCAAGACCTTACAGGTCGGCTCCGCGGAAGAAGCGCTCGATTGGCTGGCCAAGCACCAAGCCGATCTTCTCCTGCTGGACTGGGGCTTGCCGGGAATGAACGGGCTCGAGTTGTGTCAGCGGCTGCGCAACGAGCCGCAGTACCAAGCGCTGCCGATCGTGTTTTTGACCGGCCACTCGTCGAGCTCCGATCTCGAGCAAGCCCTCGCCGCGGGTGCGGATGACTTCGTGAGCAAGCCCTTCCGTGCGCCTGAATTGCGCGCGCGTGTGCTCGGCCTCTTGCGCCGAGTCATGGGCGAACGCCTCGCCGCGGGCTGACGTGAAAGCGTCGCGGGCCGGCAGCGGCCTTTCCCTCTCGGCCACGGATCTCAGCGGCTTCAACGAGTGCGAGTACAAGACCGTGCTCGAACTCGCGGTCGCGATCGGTGAACTCGCGCGCCCCGGCGAGAACGAAATCGAGCGACGCATGCTGGAAAAGCGCGGCTTCGAGCACGAAGCGCGCGTCTTCGAATATCTAGCCGCAACCCGCAAAGAGATCGCCGAAATCACGATGGGCCCGGGCGAAGCCTCGCGCGCCGAAGCCGTGCGCGAGACGCAAGCGGCGATGGCCCGCGGCGCTGACGTGATCGCCCAGGGCGTGTTCGTGAATGAGCGCTGGTTTGGCCGACCCGATTTCCTGCTCAAAGTCGCTCAGCCCAGCAACTTGGGTGACTACAGCTACGTCGTGGCGGACGCCAAGCTGGCCAACGAAGCCAAAGCACGCGCCGTGCTCCAGCTGTGCGCGTACAGCGAGCTGCTCGCCGCGCAACAAGGCACCGAGCCGGAGCTCTTGTACATCGCGCCCGGTGGCGAAGAAGTACGCCTGATCGCGCTTCGCACCGCGGACTATCTCTCGTACTACCGGCTCGCCAAGCGCCGCTTGGAGGCGTTCGTCGCGCGCGGCGGCTCGCGCGATGGCTACCCCGAACCCGTCGAACACTGCGGCGTGTGCAGCTGGTGGAAACGCTGTGAAGAGCGGCGCCGCGCGGACGACCACTTGTCGCTCGTGGCCGGCATCAGCGCACGCCAACGCGATCGGCTGAATGTGGCTCAGGTGGAAAGAGTCACGGATCTCGCGTCGCTCGATCCCAACCTGCGCGTTGACGGCCTCGCCAAGGACTCGCTCGCCCGCGTGCGCGAGCAGGCGCGGCTACAAGTCGCAGGCCGCGCCGCCGGGCGTCCGCGGTACGAGCTGATCCTCGACGTGGAGCCGCAATTTGGGCTCGATCGGCTGCCATCGCCCACGCCCGGCGACCTATTCCTAGACCTGGAGGGCGATCCGTTCGTGCAGGGCAGCGGGCTCGAATACCTGTTCGGCCTGCTCGAAGTCAGCGGCGCGTATCACGCGTTCTGGTCGAAGACGCGCGCGGACGAGAAGCGCGCATTCGAATCGGTCATCGACCGCATCTTCGAAGGCCGCGCCGAACACCCCGATCTACACGTCTTCCACTTTGGCCATCGCGAGGCCGACGCGCTCAAAACGCTCTCTTGCCGACACGCCACGCGCGAAAGCCAAGTCGACCAACTGCTACGCGAACACGTGCTGGTCGACCTGCACGGCATCGTCAAACGCAGCCTGCGCGCCTCCGTCGAAAGCTACACGCTCAAACAGCTCGAAGGCCTATACGACTTCAACCGCAAAACCGAACTGCGCGCCGCCGCCCGCGCCATGCAACTCTTCGGCTGGCTACTCGAAACCGGCGAAGGCGAACACGCCGAAACCGAACTTCGCGCCACCATCGAACGCTACAACCAAGACGACTGCGTCTCCACCCTGCGCCTGCGCGACTGGATGGAAGCACGGCGCGCAGAATTCGAGCGGGAAACAGGGCGGATCTTAGGTCGGCCTGAAACGGCCAAGCCGGCTCCTGAAGAACCGCAAAAGGAGAGTGAGGAGGTCGCCGCTCGGTTGCTCGCGCAGCTGCCGGATGATCCGGCGCTCGACAGCAAGGAAGAGGCCGCCAAGCGACTACTCGCACACCTGCTCGATTGGCATTGGCGCGAAAGCAAACAAACTTGGTGGGAGTACTTTCGCGCGCTCGAACTACCTCCTAGCGAACGCATCGACGATCGCTCGGTGCTCGCGGGGCTGCGCTTCGTTTCGGTTGTCGGTACTGACAAGAAGTCGAGCGTCAACCGCTACGAATTTCCCGAGCAGGAGCACACGATCAAATCGGGATCCGACCCGCACGATCCGGAAACCGGCAAAGGCGCCGGTGAGGTGTTGGAGTTGGGGGATGATTTCGTGCACCTCAAGCGCGGGCCGTCGATGACGCAGCATCCAACGGCGCTGATCGCGAGCGGACCGATCCAAACCAAAGCCCACGCGGCCCGCCTCTTGGCGTTGGGGCGCGCCGTTGCAAACGACGAGGATTCGTTTCGCGCGGCCCGCGAGTTGCTGGTACGCAACCCGCCGCGCTGCGGGCAACCTCCAGAAATCCCGCTGGTTGGAGCGAGTGAGGACACGGGGGCGGTGATTTGTCGATTGGCTTTGGCGCTCGAGGAGTCTGTGCTTGCGGTGCAAGGACCTCCGGGGTCGGGGAAGACGTACCGGGCTGCCGAGATGATTGTCGCGTTGGTGAAGGCGGGCAAACGCGTCGGAGTGACCTCGAACAGCCACCGTGTGATCAAACAGGTGCTGCGCGCGGTTGTCGAGCGCGATGCTTCGCTAAACGTCTTGCACATGGAGGACGCGAGCGAAGAAGCTCCCTTCGAATTCAGCAAAGACTATGCGCGCGTCAGCACGCGCTTGAACGCACGCGAACTCGACGTGGTCGGCGGCACGAGCTGGGCCTGGGTGACCGACCACTTGCAGCAAAGCGTGGACGTGCTCGTGGTGGACGAAGCCGGCCAAATGTCCTTGGCGAATGTCTTGGCCGTATCGAGTGCGGCAAAAAGCTTGGTGCTGTTCGGCGATCCCGCGCAACTCGACCAGCCGCAAAAGGGTTCGCACCCGCCGGGCGCAGAAGCCTCCGCCCTCGAGCACTTACTCGGCGACGCCCTCACCATGCCCGCCGATCGCGGTGTATTTCTTCCGCAAACGCGCCGCTTAGCGCCCGCCATTTGCGAATTCACCTCGCGCGTCTTCTACGACGGGCGGCTCGAGCCAATCGCAGGGCTCGAGAAGCAGCGCATCGAAGGCCCTGAGCCGTTTTGCGGCAGCGGGTTGCGCTTCACTCCGGTGCAGCATCGCGGCAATACGAATCAATCCGCCGAGGAAGTGGCCGTCGTGCGGCGCATCGTGGGAAAGCTGCTGTCCGGTGAAGCTCAGTACGTGGACCGAGATGGGACAACGCGCGTGCTAACGCCGCGCGATATCTTGGTAGTTGCGCCGTACAACGCGCAAGTCAGCGCCCTCCGCGTCGCCCTCCCGAGCGACGTGCAGGTCGGCACCGTCGACAAGTTCCAGGGCGCAGAGGCGCCGATCGTCATCTACTCGATGACGTCGTCCAGCGCGGAAGACGCGCCGCGCGGGCTCGAGTTTCTGTACAGCCTCAATCGGCTCAACGTCGCGACGTCCCGCGCCCAAGCGCTCGTCATCTTGGTCGGCAATCCCGAACTCACGCGGGTGCGTTGTAAAACGCCGCGCCAGATGCAGTTGGTGAATGGGCTTTGCGCGTATTTGGAGATGGCAAAGTAGCTACCCATGTACCGAACATCTAGCGCTACCCGGGTCAGTTGAGACGCACCACATATCCGTTCGGAAAATGCGATGGAGGGGTGCAGTTGGCGACGCAGCTAGGCTTTGCGACACTCGAATTCTTGCAGGCAGGTTCAGGGTGATTCGATGAATTGAGGCAGACTCGAATCGGCGCCGAAATCCCATGATTTCCGACTAGGTCTTGCGCTTCCGCCGCTAGGCAAACCCAACCGTTGGCCACCGCGCTAGTAATATCGACTGCTTTGCCGGTGCACTCGACTGCACTCGTGCTCGTAACGGTATAGATTACGTCTTCCTTCGCATCAGCGAGCGCGTGATCGATTACCCGTGACATGTCCGAAGCGTGCTGGGCGCACAGGTTCAAGACGGGAGGGCCGTTCGAAGCGACGCGAGTGCAGACTCCGCTGATTTCGGGAGATGAGGTACTGTAGACAGCGTCGCCGCTCGCATCCAACGGGCGCAACTCGATGGGGACTGGAGGATGCGCGACGCCCGGAGTGCCGTCCGTGGCTAGGGCGTCGCAAACACCATCGTTGTCGGTATCGATCAGAAGTGGCTGGGTCGAGTCGTCCTGCGCGTAGAGGCGTACTGATGTCGAATCTACACGCGCATGATGCAAAACCGGCTGCCCATCCGTAGTGTTGGTCAGATCCCAGACTAGCGCGCGAAAGACATTCGCCGACGGCAGCACGTCGCCCTCACTGGGCGAAGCGTCGCCTACCGGATCGAAAAACTCAGAACAGAAGTTACCTGTTTCAGAGCCCTTCGGCTTTATCTCTTGCACGTCGGGAGGATCTAGATCGACGATAGGGCCCTTGGTGTCGAGCCAGTACTGTGCAGTCGTTGCGAGGGACTTATTCTTAGACTTGTCCGAGGCCGAAACCGCCACGGTTAGCTGAATTTTCGAGCCGGAGACATTCTTGGTGTTGGAGATGTTGAACGTGAAATTATCACCGTCTCTGGTCCAAGCACTATTGCCAGAGTCGTAAAACTTCGGCGCGTCACCGTTGAGCGTAACGTTTACGGTGCTAGGGTCCACGCTTGACTCCGTATCCTTTACGGTGAATTGCAGTTTGACGGCGACGCCGACGACAGTTGGGACAAGGGGCGACGGCGAGACAATCGTGATCTGCGGACCGGCACCGTCGACGCCGAAATTGTATGCCACGGATGCCTTGACTGGGTCTGGGTGGTCCGCGGGCAAGGTCGCACGCGCGTTCGTTGCTGTGATGTCGACCGAGACCGCGCCGTTCGGCGTAACCTTGAATGTGTCCTCATCATCCAATCTTAGGTCCAGCTGATAGGAACCCTGCACGGTCGAAGATTCAGCCTTCGACAGGTCGATTGGCTCATTATTGACCCTCAGCGTGACCGCTTGAACCGCCGCCTGTTTGTCCTTGGGCGACAGAGGGTCCGGGGTGACAGTGAACCTGAACGGCACAGCCGTGCTGAGGGCCCTATAGTCCAGCGCGCCATTGCCCGTTGGCAGTGCGGGGGTTGTCACCGTGATTAGCGGACCGTGGTCGATGTATGTGCTGACTTTATCGCTACCGATGAGCGCCGGCGTGCTCAAATCGCCCGCAGTGCACTTGAAGGAGACTACCCCGTTGGGGACCTCGGTGCGCGTCAGCGCGAAGTCCGCGGAATAAGCGTTCACTTGCTGCGTATCGCGCGTTCCGGGCAGTTTTTGCACTGAATTCCCCTCGGCATCCAAGACCTCGATGGATACCGAGCTCGGGGCAAAGGTGGCACCGTTGGCGTCACTTGCTTTTGCCTCACAAACGACATGAACCTGGTCGAGTACGACAGGACCCTTGTTGGGATCGGTTACTACCACGGGGTTCGTGACCCTAACGGATGGCGCCGCGGGGTTCGCCTCACCCTCACCGGATCCGGCGGCACCGCCATCCGCTGCGTCGCCGCCACCGCCGCTTCCGGCGCGGCCATTTGAGCTCCCCGCCCGATTGCCGGTCGCCGACGACCCGCCGTCGTCACTCGGAGCAATGAAGCCACCGGGCTTGTCACTGCCGCACGCAACAAGCAGAGCGAACCCGGAGACAAGCACAGAACACGTCGCACCCAAGCGGTTAATCATTACCCCTATCTTCCTCGCAAAGAATGGCAGCTTGTTTTTAGCTGTTTTCCAAGGCAACGGCAAGTTGCGCCCCGCCTGCCGCGAGATCGAGAACGGTCCCGCCACGGCAGGGGTAAGGGCCTGTAGGTGAACGCCGTTATTGCTGCTCGCGAAACGCTTCCGCGGGGCGCAATCGCGCTGCGTGTAGGGCGGGCCAGACGGTGGCCGCCAGGCAGACGAGGATCGCGAACACTCCCACCATGACGAATTCCATCGGGCGCACCTGTACGGGCAAGCGCGAGATGAAATAAACCTTCGGGTCTAGTGGCAGCGCGTGAACGAGCAGCACTTTACACAACAGCACCCCGAGAGAGAGGCCGATGGCCGTACCCACGATGCCGATGATCGCGCCCTGATAGAGGAACGCGCGCAGTAGCGCGCTGTTGCTCGCGCCCATTGCCTTGAGCACAGCGATTTCTTTTTTCTTGTCCAGTACGACCATGATCAGCGTGGCAATCACCGTGAAGGCGGCCACGACGATGATCAGCGCGAGTACCAGGCTCATCAGCAGCTGCTGAATGCGGAGCGCGGTGAAGAGGCCGTGGTTCAGCTCTTCCCAATCCATCGTGTGATAGATGCCATTTTGCAGGCGGCCATCGATGTCACGCGCGATCGCGCGCGCCTTCTCGATGTCGTTCACCTTCATCTCGATGCCGGTCACACTGTCTCCGGTATCGTAGAACGGCTGGGCTTCGTACAGATCGGTGTACACGAGCTTCGAGTCGTATTGGTCGAAGCCCGCGTCGAACACGCCCGTGACGCGAAATTGCTTGGCTACGGGCGCGCGCGTCGCACCACGGTTGTAGCTGAAGCCGATCGTGGGACTCGTGACTTGAATGCAATCACCGAGTTTGACCTCGAGGTTCCGTTTCAGCGTGACGCCGATGATGATGCCTGGCAGCCGCTTGATCGACTCCGCATCGCGACATGGATCCGGGTCGATCTCGGCAGGCAAAACGTCGTCGTCGGGCAGCTCGCTCTTGTAGCCGCCCTCGGGCACGATGCTGCCGACCGGTGCGTTCGGATCGAGCGCGGCCTCCGCGGGCGCGTTGTCAGCGGAAGCGCCCGCCGCTCCCGTAGCGTTGCCGGAGCTCCACGGGCTGGAGTGACTGTGCAGATCGGGTTCGCGTAGCGCCTCGTCGTGCACGATTTTCTCGATGTCGCGCAGCACGGTGCCGTGATCGGGCGCCTGAGCTGAGTCACTCGGCGGGGCGCCACTCGCGCTCGGTGCGCCGCCCTGACGCGCCGGCAGCGGGGCCAACGGCTCGAGCGGATCTCCGTCCTGCAAGTCGCCCCTCCGCGACGACTCGAAATCGTCGAGCAATCCCGCACGGCGCCGTTCTGGGGGCTTAGCCCCCGGGAGGCGCAGACCCTCCATGTTGCCCGCCACGATGTGCCGCGGCAGGTCGAGCACGTCTTTCACACGACCTGGATCGACGCCCTTGAGCAATACGCCCGTAGCAGTGCGCTCGCCATGAGTGATCATCATCGGGCTAATCACGAACGGCGCGATTCCAATGACGCCCGGGACGCTCTTCATCTGCTCCATGAGCTTCCGGTACTCGCGGAAGTCACTGGAATATTTGAGGATCAGGACGTGGGCGTTTACCCCCAATACCTTCTCTCGGAACTGTGCCCGAAAGCCGCCCGTCACGCTAATGACAGTCGCCAACGCGCCGACACCAAGTGCAACTCCCAGCACCGCGAACATCGTTCCCACGGAAACGAACGCGCGCTTCTTCGATCGCATGTACCGGAGCGCAAGTTCGAGCGGAAATCCCATCCGGCCCGCCATTTAGCAGACAGGCGCGACGCAAGACACCGGAAGCGTCCGCCCCCATGAAAACCGCTCCACCCCGCAACACTTGCGGACTTCCATTCACACCCGCGCCCTCCCAACCGCCAGAAATCCAAGATACGCGCCCAGGACGAGCTCTCCTTCACCTCCCTCCCAGGATGAGCTCCCCTCCAGGATGAGCTCCCCTCCCAGATGAGCTCCCCTCCCAGATGAGCTCCCCTCCCAGGATGAGCTCCCCTCCCAGGATGAGCTCCCCTCCCAGGATAGGTTGTGCTCCCTCCCAGGATGAGCTCCCCTCCCCGGATGAGGTGGCGGAAGGCGACGGCCTGTGAATTGCAGGGTGGCGGGGCAAACTCTGGAGGGATTGAACTCCTGAGCAGTGTTAGAGCGAGTAAAACCTTTGCCTTAGGCAAACGTCGTTAAGTCACTAGACTCATGGGCCCGAAGCGACGTTCTCACTGATGAATCCTCTGCGATGACCGAGCCGACCAACAAGCGTCCTCCCCCGCCACCTCCGCCGTCGCGCCAGCCGGTCCAACCGTCGAGGGTGAGCGGCTCGTGGGACAAAGAAGGGGCGGCACTCGAGGCCACGCACGCGCCTACATCGGAGGATATCGTAGGTCTGAAAGTAGTGACCATTGCGCCGGGGAGCATCTCGTACTCGGACGCGGAGGTGACCAATAGTCAGGTCGCGCGCTTGCGGCTGGATCCGTACCTTGGCGCGACGATTGACGGGCGATACAAGGTCGAGGCCCTGCTCGGTGAGGGCGGCATGGGCGTCGTCTATCGCTGCGTGCACACCATCATCGGTAAGAAGGTTGCGATGAAGGTGCTGCGCGCGGATCTCGCGCGCGATGCGGAGGTGACCGAGCGCTTTTTGAACGAGGCCAAGGCGGCCTCTTCGATCGGCAACGCGCACATCATCGACATCAGTGATTTCGGCCAATTTCCCGATGGGGCGGCCTACTTCGTGATGGAGTTCCTGAATGGGCAGCCGATGTCCAAGCTGGTCGAGGGCGCGCGGCCCTTGGCGGTGCAGCGCATCTTGTATCTCGCGAGGCAGATCTGTGAGGGGCTATCGGCGGCGCACGCGGCGAACATCGTTCATCGTGATTTGAAGCCCGACAACATCTTCTTGGTCGATCGCGGCGGCCAGCGTGATTTCGTGAAGATTTTGGATTTCGGCATCGCCAAGGTGTCATCTTCGGCCGAGGGTTCGAAGCTCACGCGCGCCGGCGCCGTGTTTGGCACGCCGCACTACATGTCGCCCGAGCAAGCCGCGGGGCAGCCCGTCGATCATCGCGGAGACATCTATTCCTTCGGGGTGATTTTGTACGAGCTCGCGAGCGGCCGTTTGCCGTTCGATGCCGACAACTTCATGGGCATCTTGACGCAGCACATGTACAAAGCGCCGGTGCCGATCCGCGCGCTCGTGCCCATGCAGCAAGACGTGCCGCCGGGACTCGAGGCGATCATTCTCAAGTGCTTGTCGAAGCGACCCGAGCATCGCTATCAATCGATGCAAGAGTTGATTGTGGAGTTCGACAAGCTGGCCGCGGGCGGCGTTCCCGACGCCGTGCCGGAGATGATGGCGCGCTCGGGCGGCTTCAACGTGCCGGTCGATTATTTCAAGAAGGGGCAAATGCCCCAGCCCGTGCCGGCGACTCCTTCGCAACCTCCGCCAGCGCGCAGCCGCCGCTGGCCCTTGTACGCGGGTGTGGCAGGGGTTTTGGCTGCGGTCGGCATCGTGGTTGGCATCTTTGCCAACAGCCAAAGCAGCTCCGCCGTGCAAACGCCCTCCGCCGCGCTCACGGCGGAAAGTCCGTCGAACAGGGTCGCCGATGCGAACGCGATCGCGGCCGCAGCGACGCCGAGCGCAGCCGTGACCGCGACCATCTCTGCCGTCACCAGCAAGCAGGTGTTGCTCGCGGCCGAGCCGATCGACGCGCACGTGTTCCGGGGCACGGAAGATCTCGGGCAGAGCCCGGTGATGGTCGCCGTCGAATCCGGGCAATCGGTCGAGCTCGAAATCCGGCGTGCTGGCTATAACAACGGCAAGGTCACCCTCGACGGCAGCAGCACGCGCGAAGTAGTGAAGCTCAGCAAAATCGCGCGCAACGGAACCGTGGTTCGCAACCCGACGGTGAAGAAGACGGAAACGGCGAGCACGGCGACGCCGAAGAAGAAGCCGACCATCGGTGGCAGCGAGATCGTGAACCCCTGGGACAAATGACTCGCGCTCGCGCGGGTCAACTCGCCGACCGCGCCAATTGTTGCTAGATGAGGGCGCGTGTCCGATACCGAGCGCCTCAATGCCAACGTTCCCCGTGAAGTGCGTGAGCTGTGCGCGCGCTTGCGCGACGGCGGCTTTCGCTCGTGGATTGTCGGCGGCTGCGTTCGCGATGAGCTGCTATCGCAGCTGAACGGCGCTTCCGACGCAGATTTTCGCGGTGATTGGGACATCGCCACCTCCGCACGACCGGAGCAGGTAAAAAAGCTGTTCCGACGCGTCATCCCCACCGGCATTCAGCACGGCACCGTGACCGTGATGGTGAAAGACACGGGCTACGAGGTCACCACCCTTCGGGGTGAAACCGAGTACAGCGATGGTCGCCGCCCCGACTCGGTTTACTTCGTCGATGACATCAAAGACGACTTGGCGCGGCGTGACTTCACGATCAACGCCATCGCTTACGATCCGCTCGAAGACCAACTGATCGACCCGTTCGACGGAATCCGCGATCTGCACGCGCGGGTACTGCGTGCGGTGGGCGATCCTGCGCAGCGCTTTGCGGAAGATGGCCTGCGCGCACTGCGCGCCGCGCGCTTCGTGGCAACGCTCGAAGTCTCGCTCGACCCCGCAACCGCCCGCGCGATCGAACCCTCGCTGAACAGCTACCGCAAAGTGAGCGCCGAGCGCGTGCGGGACGAGTGGATGAAGACGACCAAGGCCAAGCGCCCGAGCCGCGCGTTCGAAGTCATGAAAGATCACGGGCTCCTATCCATCACCGCGCCCGAACTGCTGGAGTCCGTCGGCTGCGAACAAAATCGACACCACGCATACGACGTGTGGGGCCACGCCATGCACTGCTTGGACAATTGCCCAGCGCAGCCGATCCTGCGCCTCGCGGGCCTACTGCACGACGTGGGCAAGCCGCGCAGCCGAGCATTCAGCGAGAAAACCTCGGACTATACCTTCTATGATCATGAGCGGATCGGCGCCGAAATGGCCGGGCCCATACTCGAACGGCTGCGGTTTTCGAATGACGAACGCGGGCGCATCGTCGCGCTCGTTCGTCATCACTTGATTTGCTACGATGGCACCTGGAGTGATTCCGCAGTGCGCCGCTGGGTGCGCCGAGTATCCCCCGAGCTGCTCGATGATCTGTACGCGCTGAGCGAAGCCGACGTGCAGAGCAAAGGCAAAGACGCCTCTGCGGATCTAGAGCACATCACACAACTCAAAGCCCACGTCGCCAAAGTGATCGCGCAGGGCGCCGCGTTCAACGTCAAGGATCTCGCCATCGATGGCAGCGCGCTGATCAAAGAACTCGGCATCAAACCCGGGCCCGACATCGGTCGCGTCCTGCGCGCACTCTTGGAAGATGTCGTCGAAGAGCCGAGCCTCAATGAACGCGACACGCTCTTGGCGCGCGCCCGCGAGCTGCTTCAAAGCTAGTCACGAAGAGTAGCAACGACCCCGATGAACGACCTGCCCGCCGCTACCGACGAAGCACGCCAGCGCGTGAGCTTACTAGTGAGCAGCTATCACCGCCTCACCGGGCGACATTTGGTCGAGCCGAGCACGGCGGATCTCTGGCACGCGTGTTGGAACGCACCGCGCGTGGTTGTCGCGCATGGTACGGAAGCTGATCCGATTTTTTTCTACGGAAATCGGCGGGCGCTGAGTTGCTTCGAGTTGGATTTCGAGCACTTCACGCGCTTGCCGTCGCGCTATTCGGCCGAGCCGCTGCTGCGTGAGGAACGAGACGCGCTGCTCGCACGCGTGCGCGAGCACGGCTTCATCGACGACTACGCGGGCGTGCGCGTGTCCGCGTCGGGCAAGCGCTTTCGCATCGAGCGCGCCGTGGTCTGGAACTTGGTAGACGAAGCAGGACTACGACACGGGCAGGCCGCGACGTTCGAGCATTGGGTGCCGCTGCTCGACGCCGAAGGCTGAGACGGTTCTGCCGTGGCACGTGACCATCAACAAACCCCAATCTGTCAGCGGGGGCGCGCTTTGGCGCAGCTCGCGCCCAGCGCGAAACCACTCGGGGGCGACTTTTTCAAGCGCTGCTCGGTGGCCGCGTCGAAGCGGCCGCTCTCGCTGATGACATCGTCTTTGTGATTTCGGTTCCAGAGCTTTTGAAACGCGAGCACGTCGGTGGCGCCGTGGGCGGGCGCGGCCTTGTAGTCGAAGTGCACGCGGTCCGCTGCGCCGAGCCACTTGAAGTCATTGGCTTCGAGCGCGGGCCGCCAAGTGCCGGCTTCTTTGATGTCGAGCGCGGTGCCGATCTCGTGGTTGCTCTCACCCGGGCGGGTTGCCATTTGCACGCCGCAGATTTTGCTCAGCGACCAGTGTGAGACCAAGTACTGCTGAGCCACCGTGCGCAGCGCGCTGTTGATGGTCATGGTCTGGCTCTTCTTGGAATCGAGCACCTTGAGCAGCTTGTCGCGCGCGCCGAGCTCCAAGTACGGGTACACGTTGGGCGCCATCACCAAGTTCGGCCGCTTGGGCAGCGGCACGAATTCGTTCGGCTTGATGCAGCGCGCTTGCTCGATGATCTGACGACTCAAACCGTCCACGCTCTCCGTCGAGCAACTGCCCAGCGCCGCTTCTTGCACGGTCGCGAAGTGCTTGGGCGGCGCGGGCTTCGACGGCGGAACCGGTTCCTCGTCGCCCATCTCGTCCTCGAAACCGCTGAACGCGCCCGAAGCCTCGGGCACGATTTGATTCGGTTGCTCGAGCGAGGGCCCCGCGTCGCTCGTGGGCTCGCTCAGCTCTGCGCCATCGTCTTCCGGGTCACCCGGAAACTGCGAGGGCGACGACGAAGGCGCAGGCTGCGCATTGACGCCCAACGCAATCGGCTGCGCCCGCGGCTCGCCGCCATCCACGATGAAGTAAAGACTCGCCGCGATCACCAAGCATGGCGCGACGAACGCGACCGCGAGCAGCACCTTTTGCCGCATCACCGATGTCGGTGGCGCACGCCGTGCATTCGCCAGGATGTCGCCCTGCGACGCCCGCTCCCTCAGCCGTTCCCGCGGCGATAGAGCCGGCCACCCGCCGCCCACCGCCGATCCCGCGCCCTCATCGTGGGTCGGGACCTCATCGTGGGTCGGGACCTCATCGTGGGTCGGGACCTCATCGTGGGTCGGGACCTCATCGTGGGTCGGGACC
>Ga0247757_10000324_pt1 | contig 40316 bp, 42 predicted proteins | sample UWRJL126311R4_FD_180929 | JGI IMG/M metagenome (GOLD analysis project Ga0247757, IMG submission 180929) | Plant litter microbial communities from Arlington Agricultural Research Station in Wisconsin, United States - UWRJ-L126-311R-4 | ecosystem: Environmental > Terrestrial > Plant litter >... | reverse complement strand
TCATATCTTGCACTTCATTCCACACGAGCGTGAGCTCCAGCTGCGCGATAATCAGAACATGCGTTGCCAACTCGCCTATCGCGTAGTACCACGCGAGCCAGGCCTTCTTGGGAGCATGCGTGGGGCCCAGCACGAGGGATGCTGCGACATGTGCGTGCTGCCAGGAAGGTAGCGGCCTGTGGGGGTATGAGGCCGAGGCGTATAGTTGGAAAGGACCGTTGAGCGGATCGAGGCGTTGCGCGTGAAGGAGGTGCGCATAGAGAGCTAAGGACTGGGTAGGGAACCGTAGGCGGAAGATGTATTTGTAGTGGATTCGAGTGTAACATCCGATCCAGGAGAGCGGGGGATGATTGGTAGGGGCGGAAGTGGATATGGGTTTTGGAGGGAGGAACAGTGTGCGGAGGATGGTAAGAGGGGAAGTAAGTTTTAAGTCTTCAGTGGCGAAAGGGCTGGCACGGAGACAGTGGCGGATGTAGAGCTCGCTTTGGTAAATTTGGTGCAGGATAGAGACGTCGGGAAGTGTAACTTGGTCGGATAAACCACTGGATGAAGGAGGCTTTAGAGACGCTGCCGTGCTGGGCTGGGACAAATTTTCTTCGTCGGTATTGGAAGTTGGTGATTCAGGACTGGGTCTTGAGAGTGATGGTTTCGAGCGTGAGGTCACGAGTGTCGTATGCTGGTCTAATCTGAAATCAGACCGCACTGATGAGCATCTCGAGCAGAAATGCTCGGAGTATCCATCGTGCTCACCCTCCTCGGTACTTCTCTTTAAATCCATGCTTCCAACTCTTGAAATCATTTCCTTCTCCCTCATCTTCTCCCACGCCCTAATGGCACCCGTAAAGCTCTTCCTCGTCCCCTCCGTCTTCGCATATGCCCATGGTCTCACAGCCTCCACTAAACCCCAATATACGTTAACAAGTAACATAAACCCAATCAACCCCAGCATCAACTTCCTTACCCACCCATACATGTCTACCTTCACCACATATATTACCCAAGTACCACACCTCCCTTGCTCCATCTTGTCGACGCCCACTGCCCAAAACCACACATGCAGTGAAAAGCACACCAGAAGAATCAACTGATTAAAGATCTTCCTACAGAACGTCCCCTGCCATCCAAGAGCTGTGTATGATGGTGTCGGGCGTACTCCCATTACGCACGCCCACGCGAGGATTTCCAGCAGCACAAAGCCCTCAACGGCATGCACCGAGCCCGGGTCTGCAGCGAACAGCACGCTTGCAATGAGCACCGCTACGCTGAAAATGGTGACGGTGTCGCGCAGCGCTGTTACGTCTTCCAAGAGGAAGTGGCTGGCAAACGACACGGCAAGCATCTGCGCGTAGATACCCAGCCGGATCCCTGTACCGTAGAGGTCGTTGTTTGCGGGGAAGCCGCATGTTGGCGACGGGGACTGGCCTGGAGATGCCAGCGTGCTTAAACGAGATGAGACGAGATGGTCAAAGGTTGTTGCGAATAAGATTTTCTGGAACCATGAAAAACATGGTTTCCGTATTTGTTTTGAATGGCAGCATCATAAATGGCTGTGCCGCAATGTTCTGAGACTTGGTGTTTGATTAAGCGCCGGAGTGGGCTTGAGTGCTAAGCGCTCTGAAATAACACCAGGGTTATATGTACGCACCCACCAAATAATGAGAACTATAGAGCGTGTCCGGAGATTTATTGGGTGGTGAAAGTATGATTTCAGTAATAATTCATAATTCTTAGTATTTGTGACTGTAGGTGGATGGATGGTAGCGCTGTAAAGAACCCGCATAGAAGAGTACGTTCAACACAAAATGAAACGCATACAAGCACTGCCCGGGTAAGTTCTCCTCTCATGTCTTCGAGCACCCTCCGTAGAATAAAAGCATTGATGCTGATTTCCAAAGGAAACAACATTACATGCGTTGTGACACCCTCTCAATACAGTCCGACATGTCGCAATCATGTTCAAACGTCCAATATAACCGAGAACGCCATATCAACGAGTATCGTCATCTAAGTGTGCTCCTCTCCAGATTATTTTCTTGCAACACTTCTACATGACTGTACAAGGACATATGCAGACGTCGCAGCCGTCGCACTCGAAGCATTTGGAACCCTTTACGGGCTTCGTGATGGATGACGCAGCCGAGGAAACAGTAGACGGAGGCATTTTCGTGGAGGACGAGAAACTAGGATATGCAAAAATGCGGTGGGAGCTATGTCGTCACTTCGCGCTGACTCCTGACGCCAAGATTAGTCTCGTCTGAGTCTAGATTAGACATTCAACTTACAGCGTACAACCAACAATTGAAGCTACTGCGGTGGGACTAGTAATTCGTTGCAGAGTGGGAGAGACTGGAAAAGCCGAAGTATACGGGGGCAATGCATATATATATGTAACGCATACGAGCTGAAGCGCGCGCCTTCCGATTGCATGGCAGGACACCGGGCTGAATCCACACCGGATGCCTTGGCAGTCGCAGGATGACGTCCGACGTGGCAGTGCGTGCGTGGCGTAAACCGCTTGCGCCAACTCGAGCTTACGCAAACTTGCATGAGAGAAATTCATGCGTGTTCAGGGCGCACAAAAGGATGAAAATATGTGGTAGTTGTAGTCTAACTATTCACGGTTTGCTGTACCGTGATGACAACAATGAAAAGTCTAGCCAGCCAGCCAGCCCTCCCGAAACATCAAAAGGGTATTATCGACAGCGACATAGATCAAGATAACATGCGGTGGGTCGATAGCAAGCGGCGTCGAACCGTAGACGCCTTCTAGACATCTCTCCAATTCATCTCTCCACGCTCGTACGGCGTCTTTAAGGCTGCTGCGTGTTAGCAATGTTTCGGATTGTGGGTATCTAAAGTGCATCTTACCGTGAGAATCGCCGAATGGATCGTCCTCATCTTCGGGTTCGCTCTCTGGTGCAGCCTTTTGCTTGCCGGCCGAGGGAGCAGAAGGCATCGCAGGTGGCATTGGGATACTGGTAGGTCGAGGTGGCTTCGCTGGCGCGTTCCCTTGAAGGCTCATGCTGGCCATGGACGCGCTAGGGGGAGACGAATGCCCATTGTCGCTATCACTATCATCGTCGATGCTCTTATCCATGATTTCGAACGCCATCAATGCTTTAACAAGCTCATCATTTGCACTCAAAAGACTGCCGATGTACTGGTCTGATTCAACAAGCTGGATGTACCGTAAGATTTGCCTTCGCAAGAGCTTGCAGGTTTCGAATCGATTCATGACTTCGGGGTTCTCGCTCACGCGCTGTACCTCACGGTTGATGAGTTGAAGGCTGTTCATGAGGTTATTGCCAGCGACGGAGGCTGATGCGATTGTCTCGAGAAGCTGACCCTTCTCCTTTTCAAGATTGAAAGGTTTGACTTTGCCTTTCTTATCCTTCTTGTCTTTCTTGAATAGGGAAGGACTAGGAGTCGGCGCTGTTCCCAGGGCAACCGTCCTTCCTGTTGAAGAGGATGCCTGCGGGAACTGGGCTGGTGGCGGGCTTCTTCGGGTCGCTGGTGGAGATGATGGAGGCGAGGATGCATTCTCTCGCTCGGCCTCAGCCTCATTCTCCCGAACAATGCGAGACTGGTGTGGTTGGGGCCGCCGGGTCCGAGGTAGCTCTCGATAGAGAGTTGCGATCCTTTCAAGGCCCGGGGTTCCCTTATATGCCACGGCCCATTGGCGAAAAAGAACATTGACCTTGTCTCGGACTTCCCTATCTACCATCTCATCCTTGGCCAGTAACCTGAGACGCTCCAAGAGTGGCTCATCGGCAAAGTTCTTCTGAAACCTCGAACCAGCATTCTGAATAAGGCCATCTAAGATGATCAAAGCGCGGAGTTGTCGATGTACGTTTCCATACTTACTAATCCCCATGTTAGAATGGACACAGTCCACGAGCCGGTGGCATACAGCTTCTTTCGGAGGGCACGGGCAGCTTCCGTGGGTCCCGACTCCTGGATCCGGATAACCTCAATCAGGTCTGGAAGACCGCCAATGTCCTGTGATTCAACTCAATACCGTGCTAAACATATTACCAAGGGGCGCTTACATTCTCTTCGTACTGCTCGCTGGTCAACCGGTCAATCTGGACCGTGACAGCTGAGAATGGTTTCTTCTGTTTGCGAAGCCAATTCTTCAGTATCTTTCGACAATGCTTGAAGAAACATAACGGGCATGAATTTTCAAAAATGGGTATATTCTGACGCGCATAGGGGTTCTTGTGGTTGTGCATGGCTTTGCGGATACTTCTGCATTTCGAAGCACGAGAAGAGGTCCTGCATATCATGGGCTTGGAGAGCGATTCATCGGAGTTGCTTGCACAATATTCAAGCTGGGATGAAAGAACCTCCATCTTCTCCCCTTCAAAGTCCATCTTTTCAGTGGCATAGGGAAGAAAGGTAGCCATGATGTGGTAGCAAGAGCAGAAGAAAAATTGGCTGGGGGCAGATGGGCACGAATGCGTAGAAGGATATGATATCGGAAATCGAGAGGAACGAGGGGCGGTATATGCAAGATAATGTCTGAATGCACTTACCGGCATGTTGGGGCAGATCGCGCGATGAAGCCTTGGCCGTTAGCTAGTCACTGTTTATGCGTGCACTACTTCTTTTGGAGTTGAGCTGCGGGATGAGGTCAGCGAGGATGGTGGAGAGCCGGAGTAGCAGAGGACTGGATCGTTCGGATGCTCGGACCCCCGCCGGGAATACAGAAGACGGCAGAGAAAAGAACGAAGGTGCAGATGAGGAGGTGAGGGGTTGAGGGAAAGAAAGGGGATAGTTGAGGGGGTATAAAAGCAAACAAGCGCCTGAGGAGGCTGTGAATGATGCTGCTGAATGGAAGGTTGATCGGGCTTGGTCGAATTGTTGGCACAGCTCCCAGAGCCTCGTGCTCACGTTTGGCGGGGTAGAGGCTGACTAAGGAGGGGCAGACGCCGCAGCAACATGCACCCCACAAATCATGGCAAATGCGATGATGCTCAAGGGAGCTTCTGTGGTCTCATATGATGCAGGGGCCGAAACGGCGTGATGGTAGTATTCCCATTTTCCTTCATTCCCCAAAGCCTTCTGTGAATGCCTTCAATGGATGCTGTTGCTCAATTGAGGCGGCGCAACTGTTTGCCAAGCGGCCTTTCCCCCACGCCTGCCTCAAGCGTCGCGGCATTGTGACCATAATGGTGGCTTCACTGACCCGACCATTCACATCACCATGGCGTCGTACCATGGCTGGGGTATGGACGCGATCGAGGCCGTCCCCGACGATGCGTGAGCGGCCCGCTGCGCACTTCCATCGCGTCTCCGATATCCTAGCCACTGACACTAGCATAGGACGCAGCAGACTAACACTTACATGTCCACATCCAGCTTCACGCCTATCAATCGCCCTGGAGCGGACCGGACGACACCGCCGCCCTCTGTAGCTCCACAAGTGATAAGTCACACACATACGGTGGACGGACTGCAACCGTGCAGAAAGCGACACAACCCAGTCGTTGCTCGTTACTTAGGATTGGGGACTCGACCGGAGCCAGCTCATCTCGAGAAGTACGCACCGGTTCTGCCCTCACCCACCACACCCCCACGAGGAGTGAAGCGCGGTCTCAATTGTCAAGAAGACACACATGTTTCCAAGGCGAAGAAGCAGAAACCGACGCGCGTCTCTGGCAGCCTCCCTGCTACCATTAAGTCATGCAAGAAGCGGACTCAGGCGGTCCAGGAAGGTCAGCCTGACATTGTTTTAGTTTCATCGCCACCTATTGCGAAGAATGGCGGGGATCTGTCCGCAGACGCTGCTGAAATTCAAGAACATGCTCACCGTCTCACTGCGGTAGGAGAGCATTGTGATCATAAGCTTAATAGCTCCGGTCCAACTGCATTGATGGATATTCGCGCTCCTCGTCATGCCTTGAATGCCGGCCATGCCGCTTATCCACGAACAACTGCTGCTAATCGCAGCGGCCAAGATACCATGGTGGACGATGAGTTCGGTGATTTTGACAACATCTTCGATTCGATTGATCCTGATAATGTAGCTGGCGGATTTGCAACTAACTCACCGCAGTCGCAGATGCAGTCCCCTATAGACACCTCAAGCCCAAAATACAATTCGAGCCGTGTATATGCTGTCGCAGACCGGCCGTCTACATTCGGACTCACTGATGACTGCAGCTCTCCAGTTCAGGGAAGCTGGGTCGATCGTGAAATCCGTCCAGGGCAGTACCCAGGTGATACCAATGCGGCCACGGTGGTTCGACCAGACAACAATTCGGATCCCACTCACAGGCTCACGTTGTCAGTTATGTCCATGCATGGTGCTGCTCATGACAAGGTAGCAACAGATGTTGTAACTCGAAAGCCTATTGTAAGGTCTCCGTTTCCAGTCTCAGTCCGCGACCACTCACCCATTATCGGTCTATCATCCAACCTTCTCCTAAGGACTTGCTTCCGCGTCGGCGAGGCGATAAACCAAGCTTGCCATGCTGCTCAGCATGGAGAGAACATTATGTATGAACTCTATGCAAGGGTACTCTCCAGCACACGCAATGAAGCGAAACAGCAATTTATTTTCTCCGATCTTTTTCACGACAAGCCGCCCCATTTGAAGGGCGAGTATGATGCAGCCATCTGGAAACAGGTCGAGCTGTACAACTACGATAGCGGGCGCTTCTTGGCGAAGAAGAGGATGTGTCGCTGCATTGGGAAGATGAAGCGAGAGGGCAAGAACTGGGTCCTGGTTGTGTTCAACATATGGCAGGCTACATGGGAGGATATTGAGTGGGTCGAAGGCATTATATGCCCCTGATTACCCTGGAACAGTGTTGAGGAAAGAGCGAAAAAAGCAATTACAGCTGAGGGAGGATTTCGGCTTGAGACAAGGTGTAATAAGTAATAGTTAGGGTAACATGTGGTCACAAAGCGAATGTTGTAATTTCCGATACTTTCTTCATAGCACAGCACAAGGTAGAAATACGTAAAGTACTTAATGCCGGCGTCGGTAATTGGTGGGCGTGGATGATTGATTGGCAAACCTCACTTCACGGTCTCGGTGCGGCTTGGCGCCAGCCCGTGGCGCTTCCCCGCTTCCTCAGAATGCCCGACTGATCGGCGGTGACATCGACACGGCTGCGGTTGTTTGATATGCTCGTTTTGTCCAGCGCTCTTCGTCGTGGACCGGTTTTGCCGCGAAACGCTAACCTCAGCTATGGATCCAGAAAAGACGGTCGGTAGCAGACATGACTCTGCCGACGAAGGCGCGTCAGGCCTCAAGCCCGTGTCCACTCCACAGAAATCCAGATCGCCGAAAGGACGCTCCCTCTCCGACAGCACACCGCATCTCGAACCGTCGCCCAAGTTTCGCGAGAACGTCCGCATGTCCAAAGATGATCACACCATCATTGCCTCGAGCCCGCGCACGCCCCGGCGGCCTGATTTCCTCTCCAGAGGGCTCTCACTGCAGATGCCACCTCGAGAAATGCCCATGCCGAGCCCTGCGCATTTTGCAGCCCGCGTTCCTCTATCTCCGCAGCTAGACGCCCGCAATACATACGCGTCGCCTACTTCTGTCCTGCCCCGCCGCTCGCGAGGTGCCGAGTTCTCCAGAGCTTGCACCAACCTCCATCACTCCACTCTCGCAGACCAGCCCTCACCGGATTCTTCGCCAACGATCACGCAGAAGGGAATGATGATACCATCCAGGAAGCCCCGTGGAAACTCAATGGTGCTGGATTCGCCAAGTGTTGGTCTGCACTTGTGGGGCAATGGTGACCGGATGGCAGCCTCCAGTTCAGTTGGCAGCATCAACATGTTAGGATCAGACGATTCTAGCTCGTCGTCGGATGAGGTTGATCCAATGGACCCCGACGACAACGATGACCCAATGCTCATGACGCCACAGGCCATGAAAAACCCGCCACTCATGGGCCATGGAGGAAGCAACCCTGGCACTTGGTCCAACATGTTCTCACCAGGAGGCATACCCACTTTCATGAGCATACAGCGCGCACGCCTGAGAAAAGGACGAAGCAGGAAAAGCTCGAGTTCTGCTAGTGGACACAGCTCTATGGCAAGTCCTGGACCAGCTTCTCCTCCAAATGGAAAAGGTGAGGGTTACTTTGCGAGGGAAGCTGTGATTCGAAAGGCAGGCTCGGGATCGCGGCGCGAGAGTCTCTCGCTGTTCACTAATGACTTGCACATCTCCTCTGGTAACGACAGCGGTGATGAAGCAACTGCACGACCGCAGACCCCTGGTGTTGTGCGCAGAGCCGTCACACGGCGGGGGAATCTACTGGTAAGCTAGTTATTCCTCTTGGGCTTATTTTCATACTGACTGTTCCAGCCGAAATCGAGGCAATTTGGTCGTATCAGAGCTGAACTTCAGGAGGAAGCAGCACCCATCGACAGTGAGTTCCGTCGCGAGGCTGAAATCATCCGTCAAGTGCGCGAGAGTGATGTTGACCTCGAACGACCCTCTCTTACGGCACAATCGTCACCCACACTGTTACCCACCGTACCAGGTCTAGATGGGCCGCTTGAGGGAGTGCCCGAGGAAGGTAGTGAGAGTGGCATGAGTATGGATAGTTCGACAACGAAAGGTCTATTCGGAGCGTTCGGAGCGCCTAGAAATAATTATGGCAGAGGATTTTGGCAGCGCGATGCCCCCGCACAAACGCCACCGCCACCGCCAATCCCACGAGGGGGATCCTCGACAGTCAGCGAAGACATCAGCATGGATTCCCCCACTATCTCATCGTCTTCCGGCTTCCATCCTTCTGCAATCACCACTACGTCTGATGGATTTGCTTATCCTGGGGTCGTATCTCGATCCTCTACACCACAACCAATTGCTCCTTTGACTGCAGCCGATGGCTTGAAAAAGTCAAGTAAGAGACGGCGAGATGATGATCTAGATGGCCAATCCATTAAACGCCGCGCTGTTTCTCCGGGTGTCAGCGTTCACAATAGCCCCATCCTATCCCAATCACCTGCCCAAAGAGACGGTGGTCTGTGGGGTTCCGCTAAACTGAGCCGTGAATCTTCCAGTGGCAATCATGCCAACGGCGAAAGATCAAATAGCAGCTCAAGTGTTATGATGACTCCTTTGCTGGGACCCAAAAGGATAGGCTTGCAGGGTATGACTGATACTAGCGATGGCTTGATGAAGATGAGCATCGAGTAGGTTGCGAAGACGGATACCTTGGTTTGTACAACATTGTAGGCCTGAGTTGAACGCCGGCGTTCATATCAATTGTAGTTTGGTGAACAAGGTAAAAAATTAGTGATATAATAGTAATGGGGTTTTTTGGAGATTGTAGACTTCAACGTTCATGTGCAGTGAATTGTGTTGGCCAATGACATATGATGTGGGGCAGCTAGATCCCTGCAACAAGACCCCTCGCCAAGAGGCGTTTCAGCTCCTAACATCGAACCAAACGCGGCGCAGCGAACGGGCAGCCAACGTTAAGACACAGTTCCGATCTTCTTTCTGTTCGCTATTAAACTTCTAAGATGTCAAAAATAGCGTCTCTCTCTTCTTTCATAGAGAGCGCGCCCCCAGGCGAGGCATGTTGTGATCTCACCCCGCTTACATTTGACCTTCGTCTAACTGTTCGCAGCTTGCCGATGTAACCAAAGGTACACCTTTGCGCTCTCCCCCGCAATTCGTTTACGATTCCAAAGGAACGACCCCATTGACGTTTCATAGCTATCAAATCCATTCTCGCCGATGACTCTGTGCAGAGCGAGCTCACCCCGGCGTTCGAGAAGTACAATGAAGAGCAATTCACGACAACCAAGCTCCCTGGCGGCAGCGCAGAAGTCCTAGTCAGCCCTTATAACTCATTAGGTGACGGCCGATACTACGATGTGGAGAGCCAGAGCTCGTTTGCCTTTGACCATGCAACCCAGAAAGCGAGCGACGTGCAGTCGTACGTGCTCGAGTCGAACCATTCGGATTTAGTGTAAGCTACAGCCATCTGCTGGGATAAGGTAAAGATGAAGGGGTAACTAACAATTTCCTTCACAGAAAGAGCCTTGTTAGGAGTCTGGGCACTCACGCTTCAGAGCACTACCCCAAGTCCAGCATCGGCGTGTTCCCCGTCGAAGACGACTCCCAGCTCGCCATAGTGACCGTTGCAAACAAGTATTCGCCATCTAACTTCTGGAACGGCCGCTGGCGCTCGTCGTACATATATAGCCCTGCCTCTGGCCAGCTCACTGGCACTATAAACGTCGACGTGCACTATTACGAAGACGGCAACGTGCGGCTGCTCACCAACAAGGAAGTCGCCGCGTCAGTAGGGTCAACCGCCGCGGAGGTGGTGCGCGCCATTGCCCAAGCGGAGAAGAAGTACCAGGAGGATCTGAACAGGGCGTTTGGAGGGCTGGCCGAAGGCGCGTTCAAGAGCTTGCGGAGGCAGCTTCCCATTACGAGGCAGAAGATCGAATGGGAGAAGATCAGCGGGTATAGGTTGGGACAGGACATTGGGGGTGGGAGGTCGAGGTGAAGAGGATATACACATTTAGGAGGAAGTAGAGAATGCCGGAGGCAACAGGGCAGTATACGATATCACGATCACGCGAACGGAATAGAGGTAGATGTTACTTTTTCATTCCTACTTTCTTTTCGGTGGATATTCAGTGGATGGTGCAGAAGTCCGCTTTTGCAGGGCTCCATGCTCAGTCAATGTCTCTCCTACACCACATACAATGAATGGATACTGCTCATCACCCATCATCCGTGTCTCCATTTCTTAAACACCGCCCCTTCTCACACCCTCCTCACCTTCACCTCCACACCTTGCTCCTTAAACACCCTCGGCTCCTCAACCTCCACTCCCCCATCTAATTCTTTCTCCTTTTCTCTCTCACTATCCTCCTTCGACCCTACCCACGTAAACAGTTTAGCCGGCAGATACTCCGCATGGTGCATGCGGTCATGAAAAAGAGGCGCGAGCAGAGGCATGAGCAGCATGTATAGGTAGAGTACGAGAAGCAGGCTGGCGAGCACGAAGACCCACACCGGGTTCCAGCGGTGGTGGGCAGCGCGCGTAAGGGAGAGCAGGTCGGCCTCGGCAAGAGCAGTGGCGGTGGGAGAAGGTGCGGATGCAAGGTCCGTCGTGGGTGTGATTGGAGACATATTTTTTTTGGTGGGCGTGTATTGTTGTGCGTGTTGGAGATGTGAAACGTGTGTGTTCTTGGTTAGTTCTTGGTTTTGTGTTTTGTGGTTGAGAATGGGTCGGGGTTCCTTGGGGGGAATCAGAAGTAAGAGAGTGGGGTGTGGGTGGGTGATATGCGCGTGTGCATTGTGAGTGAGGGCAGGTGCGGGTGGGTGAATAATGTTTTTGTTTTAGTAGGTAGGTCGCGGCTCGAGTAAGGCGGGATGGGTTGCTGACGGGTAGAGAGTAGGTGCACAACACAATGCACGGGGGTGAAATGAGAGGTCTGGGATGGAGGTCGCTGTATTTTGGGATGCTTGTTTATGGTTGGTTCATATGAAAATAAACTTTTGCTAAAAGGAGTGTGGGGCGAGAGTATTTTTGGAGGTTGGGATCTGGGATTGGGTATCTGGGTATTGAGGGTCTGTTCTGCGTAGGCCCCATATTCTGGACGAATACAGTTCGATATTCTTGATCAAAATAACTAGATAAAATTCAAATACCAGGTCCCATGAGTCTGATCTATAATTAACTTGATCATCACAAAAGCGGACTTCGTTGAAGGCGACCCACTTCAAGTTACTATTTACGCCACCCACAATGATCCATAGATAACAATGTCGCCTGGAATCAGAATCACATACGCACTTCTTCCATTCAAAGCACCTTTCATGCATGTGCCCTCAGTTACCTACGCAATCATTCCCGTCCATAAATAACTACCAGCACATCCATCGCACACAGATCATCACTGATGCCCCCACCCGACGAATCGATCTCCATTTCCTAATGTGGTAACCTATTAATAGATGCTTCCTTCCCTGTCCAGATCAAACTCCGAACAGAAATTGTGCCCTACGACGGACCCACCGTCCGACACGTCGAAGTCTGTAGGGTGCGGCGTAGTCCTATCGAGCAGAGCTCACGCATGTAGCGGTTCGCGCCGAACATAGTGCATGTAACTGCCCGGGGGTTCTGGTGAAACCCAGGAGGGCGGTTATACTGGCGATCGGCAGAGTTAAGGCGATGCTGAGGGGTGTTTTTTAGCGCTGTGCTGGAGGGTTGAGTCTGAGGTCGTTTCTTGTGGAAACGAAAATGGTAAATGTAACGACCTTTAGCATCATCAGAAGCTCTAAATAGAACTAGATGGTAAAACGATAGGATATGGGGATTCCTCCATAGTCTTATTTCTAGCTTTTCATTCTCACAAGTGGGATAGGCATCCAATTATACAGTGGATGTGTGCACAATGAAGGGGATAATACGAAGGGAGACAAAGCAAAGGACGATGGGTATATATTGCTACTTAAATGAATATGCCAATCGGTAGCTGGTATCAGGAATGTCTCTAGTAAATATACAGAAAAATGGCCGCATCTTGAGTCTTAGACCTTTTCAGGGTGAAGGTAGCAATACAAGTTCAGCTAAGGCGTTTTGAAGTATGCCGAGCTTTTTTGGAGTGAAGTTAGGGAGCATCGTGATTGTGAAGCCCATCTAGGGCAATGTCGAGCGTATTCGAACTCATTAGATTCACAGAATCAGTTGTACCCGCCACGAGTCTCACTGCGACTCTACGGTAAGAATCCGAACAGTCGAAGCTCACTTCTTGGCCGAGAGGGACATTCCCTTCCAGCCCTTGGGCGTGGGGGTATCGACGTCAAATGTGCTTGTTATGTTGGTTGCCGTCCTGCTCTGCTTCGCGTCAGACGAAAGGCCCTTCTCGACATCCCTCTCTTGACCTGGTTTTCGTCGCGGCGCTGGGGGCGAATCGAGTCGGACACCGGTTCGGCGGTTCTGGCGTTTGGTGGAGGGCAGGTCAGCCGTCGAGCGGCCAGTAAGGCGACGAGAGGCACGACGGAGAGACTGGCGGACGTCCCATTGACGCTTCTTTGCTAGCCAGAAGAGGACTGCTGAGGCCACTGCAAAATGGGTTAGCTTGGGCGTTTTGAGGACTCATCTGGGTGCTTACCCCCTAGAACAGCGACCAGACTGCAGACAACAATGATGGCGGCGAGCCCGCCTTTGGAGAGGTTGAAGGCCCCCTTGGAGGTACCTGCTGCTCCCGCGTCGCTGGGGTCCGGAGGGTTGTCATCGCCACCGTTGTATAATGTATTGGGATCTGCACCTCCTGGAGCTGAGCTCTGCGATGGTGTCGAGTCCTGAGCAACCACAGTCTGTGCGAGGACCACGAGGGGCATTAGCCAGTGAAGAGAGAGCCCTTCCATGATGACGGCGATATATCGAAAGCTGCGAATCGAAACTTGGATGTGGGGTGGTACGACTGCGCACCACGATGGCGTGAAGGAGCGCAGAGGTATGTATATGGGCGTTGCTTGGATCTTGCAATTCTCACACCAGCTCACCAGCGGGCGGGCCATACCTATATCTGCACCATACCCCGCGACGGCAGCTCGACGGGCGGTTAGCCATAGTGCCGAGCGTGATGGACCAGGTTGGCTGCCGGGCGTTGCACGTCTTGGGTTCCGCGACTGGGCTCACAATGCAGAGGGCTTGGGCGAGCGTGGAGATGGGATTGGTGAGAGCGGGCGCGTATGGTGTTGAAGCGGGAGATCACAGTGCAGCTGCAGGGGCGCGTTGCCGGCTCCAATTGGCTGCGGGCCGGACCTGGAAGCGCTGGCAGGGGTGGGCCGAAACGAAATCAGACCAGTTTTTGCTTGGAGCTCGACACGTTTGACATGGCGCCCATGGTAGGGCTTCCACGCAATCAATAATGCTGTGTTCATTCTTGCTGCCTGTGGCACTGGTCATGGTCTGTGGTGATAGCGTCTTTGAGGCAAGCAAGGAGGGGCAAGGAATGTGTGGGCTTTCAACCCCGAGCACATTCCAGTCGGCAACATCTTTACGATGACTACATGTTCAAGCGCTTCTGGCTTTGTAGTTTCTCAGGATGCAATAGTTCTTTGTTTTAAAAGCAGATCGGTCAAGGGTCATAGTTGGTGAGGCGCAGTGGGCACATCTTGCCTGACTTCTCTAACGCCACCCATCAACAGACCCATCATCGATTCAAAATGGGCCGACGTCTCACGGTATGCATCCTTCTATGAGCGAGGAAAGAACGAGCGTCAAGGTTGCGCTCTTGAATTACTTGAAAGCGGGTTGAGAGTAAGTGACATTGAAGCCGCCGGTTCAGTAGCTTCTTCATGTTCTCAGCACCACTGCATTTCCTCAAGTGCGACAATGGGTAAGAGAGAACTTCGCTCCTCATTTAAATTACCTCTATATGAAGCTTTCAATCATTCTTGAACATATTGCGATGAGTTAGAAGGCGGTATCGTAGGCAGTCGCAACCGCGACTTCCCCAACAGCAACGGAAGGCACAGAGGCAAGATAATGCAACTTTTTCTTCTTCTCCCCCACCGTCCATCTGTCCTCCCTCATCGCCATCTAAAGTCACTTCTTTTGCACGTTCTGCACAGTCTCCATTTCCATCTCCAGCCTTTAGCACACACACAAGTGCTACCTGCTCTCCGCGCAGGCAGCATGTCGGTTTACAGTGGCCCAAAAGAGGAGCAGCATAGGCCTCGCCAACTATCCCGCCTTAGGAACGAGATCTTCCAGGAGTCTGATGACCATACATTCCATCATGATGCAGATCGTATCCAAGTCCCTGATAGCCAAGGTCTAGTTCCTGAGACGCAGTATGACCAATTCACTGAGTTCGAGCATGGCGTTGGATCGCCCAATCGAGGAGAATCGGAGCAGCCAATAAGCCTGGAAGATGCAGCTTTTCTCAATCGTTTCAAGTGTGTCCGAAGAGAACGCACTCCAATAAACACGAAGCTGTTCACCTTTCCCTTCGCACAGGACGACGAACCGGCAGGCACGGATTTCTCCTTTGTCAAGGTGGCCCAAAAGGGTTCTTCAAATCAACAACAAGAGAAGAGTATCATCTCTATCCATGGCTCATCAGAACAATCTATGTCAGCTACCCAAACGGTCATTGTAAGCGACAACATAACAATAGGTAAGGGGCCTTCTACTCTCACTACTTCATCGCTAGCTAATGTGCATTTGCAGAGAATTTTTCACAGGGCCATCAGGCAGAATTACGCACCGAAGATCCAGATATAATCGTACTGTCAGATACTGAAAGGCCTTTAAATCCCTTCCAGCTTAAGGCAGACACATCTGAAAACCTCGTTTCGGCAGCAATAGTCGAAAAGCAAGCTGCGAACACTTGGTGAATACATGTGTGGATATCAATGAACTTTATTGACCAGTATACTAGTATCGGCGGTCTTACGCTCTCGCAGAGCAGCCACCTAGACGCACAGCATTTCCAGAGCCAACCGAAACGCAAAAAGTTGAAGAAAAGCAGAAAGTCGAAAACGCATCGTCAAGATCCTGTTTCTTGGCCTCCAAAAGGTCACAATACTGTGGGAGAGAGAGAACACGCTGTGCCTTTGCTGCAATTGAAAGAGAATCAAGTCCTTGACGTCCTTGCTGATCCACCAACCCACACTCCATCACAAGAAGGTAAAATTGGATTTGATAAAGCGGAAAAGAATCATTTCGCCCAGCATGTGCCGTCTGATACACACCATCTTTTCGGTATTCAAGACGAAACCAACGCCAATCCCTTTGAACACAAGGCCAACGAAGTTACTCAGCATGAAACATCACTTAGTGTGGACGTTTTGGGCTTGCCGCATCCTAGCGAAGTCCCTATGGAAGATATTTCCCTTCAGAATCGTCTATCCTCTCGCATCCTGGGTCCGAAACCGAACGCTCACGTCGAAGTGAATGACGAAGTGCTTCATGGCCCGTCTACTGGAGGTAGTTCAACCAGAGTCAACAAAGAAAGAGGGAAGGCCCGGTCTAGGGCAATGACTCCACTCTTCGATGCGGACGAGGATGAGTTTGTAAACATGATGGGAAAATACGTGCACAGCCTCCAGTCTAAGGCTCACGACATTGCAGAAGCGAATGCGGCAGGCTACAAGAATACCATTGCTGTATTGAACGAAACTATAAGCAATCAGAAGACACTTATTCAAGTATTGCAGGAGGATAAAAAGGAACTTCAAGGAAAAATCCAGAGTTTGTCCACTTCTAGTAAGCGCCTGCAAAAGTTTGCGAAGGGCATGGAGAATGATTATGCAAGGCTTAAGGGCCAAGCTGAAGAGCACCACAAGTCATGCAACGACATCATTAAGCAGAAAGTCGAAGAGATTGAGCTAGAGAAAGGAAAGCTAGAACAAGAGTTTTCAAGGACTGTGGTCAGTCTGAGTTCGAGTCAGCGGAAAATGCGAACTCTTGTGATGGAGTGCTATGACCAACTGGCAGTCTCTGAATCCAAGCAACAGTCTCTCTCAAAGCAGCTTCAAATACAAACCAAGCTATACGAAGATGAGAAACAGAAACGACCAGAGTTGGAGCAGCAGATCAATTCGGCAGTTGCAGCCATTCAAGCAAACCTAGATGGTAATCAAAACCATTTGTCGGAAAGACTAGACAAGATGCAGAATCTGCTTGAAGACACAGCCACAGATGAAAAGCGGGATATGTGCCTAACTGACTGCCTCCATATACTTCACCGCTTACAATCTTCGATGCTTACTACTGACGACGGTAATAGGGCGGTAAAGATATTGAGTGCCGTTCATCAGAGGCAAGTCTTCTTTGAATAAGTATTGCTCCTTGCTAATGGCTATGGCAGCCTCAAGTTAGGCATATGTGATTTGACAAAATCTACTGCAGACATCAAACATGACAGCAAGATTCAGGAGTTTGTTCAGGCTCAGGTTGATTCGCTTCGTGATGATATGTCAGGATACGGACATGCTTTCATCGAGTGTCGCAATTTGCAATTGGCTGTGGAGCGTCTTCAACTAGAGATCATTGAGCTGAAAGAACTTCGTACCAAGTCAGCCGCTCAAGTTGACGATCATAAAAAGAAGGAAGCCGAGATGAAATTGCGGCTCATGAAGACAGAATTGCAACACAAAGAGCTCGAGAAAGTGCTTCATAGCCACCAGTCCGATTCTTTGTTGTATGATAAAGAGATGACAGACATGCAGTCCCGGGTAACAAGAGCAGAAAACGCACTGCAAGACAAGATTTCTGCGTTGGAGAGCGCATCTCAGAAGATTGAGGCACAGTCTTCCGAAATTACTAGCATAAAGGTAAACTTCTCTACGTATGTTCTCAACAGTGGCTCAGCTAATCTTGGTAGCAAATAGCAGAGAGACGGAAAGCGGCGCTCCTGAAGCAGAACAAACTAATTAAGCAAGACAGTAAGAACCGACAGGTAAGTATTCTCAGAGGTGCCAAGTAACTCAATCGTACTGATATCTCTACAGCACTTTAAAGATGGGACTGAACTCCGACACGCGGAAGCACGACATCACGCAGCCCTTCGTGGGATGGAAGTAAACTTCGAGAAAGAAGTCGATAGACTGAGACGGTTAAACGAAGGGATCAACAAAACGATTGAGGATATACACAAGGAGAAGAATGTGATAGCAGACCGGCTGAAGGCCACCCAGGAAGACGTCAGATGTATGTCGGCCGAAAAAGATAAGCTGGTAGAGACCAAATCGGATCTAGAGAACGAGCTGAGAAAAGTCATGGCGGTTACTGAACAAGAGTCCATCCGGCAATCCCAAGAGCTTGAGAATGTTAAACAGCAGCTTTTAGAACGGACCGAAGCTCTTTCGTTAATGAAACAAGACTTCACGACTCTGTCGCAAACGCAAGCTGGTTTGACGGTCAAACTGAAGGCATTGGATGAGCAGAAGAGTGATCTTGAGACACATCTCAAAGATTGTAACCTTAAGATCGCGAAACTAGGCGAAGAGGTCAAACTTCGGGACAGGGCCAACGACAAAAATGTGTCGATCATTGAGGAATTTCGGGGGAAGACTGACCTTCTACAAAGGCAAAAGAAGGAATTGGAGGCTCAAATCAGCGAATTCAAAGCGGATAAGCTCAAAATGCTTGACAACACCAAATTGGAGGAGAGCTTGCACGCTGAGATATCCAGACTGCAAGCTGCACTGGAGTCCAAGGACAAGGCGCTCGAACAAGATCGTCGTGAGTTTGAAGGTTCAATAAACGAAGCAACAGAAAGTCATGCCTTTGAGTCTAAAAAGCTGAGGAATAAACCAAGTCACACCCAGAAGGCCCTGCAGGAGCCCAAGGGGTTCAACAATAGAAAAATCAAAGAAATTCAGTGTAACGAGGCCCAGACGACGAAGAAGCTTGATCACTTTTCTCAGAAAATCGATTCGGATTATGCTTCAAAAGTGCAGGACGAGTCTAGTGGGTGGATTTCAGCAACGACGAATAGCGAATTGCACTGCAAAATGGCCAGAAGGCCCGTGAACAGAAACAATACTTCGGTACTCAACATTGTCCAAGCAGCTAAACGAAATACATCGAATTCTGTTACCAACAATGGGATCAGAGGCTTAGGCAAAGGAGGAGTGTTGGGTAGAGCACCGCTGGGCATGCGCGAGAAGCTGGACGATAACGGGGTTTCAGCACTTGGTTCTGTGAATGGAGATGAACTCGACTCTCAGCAAATTTTGGGTGGAAAACTCTCTAAATGCAATACAATCACGGGTGGGGCTGATCAAAACCATCTTAATTCTAATAGTCCCCTTTCGGATGCGCCGTCATCCGATGTACTCGATATGTCTGCGCTTGATGAAGGGGCGGGAAGCATCAGTCATATATTCAACGAAAAGGATATCCTGACTGAGAGGATGGGGCACAATGTCGCTTCTGCTCATGATAATTTGCCGGATTGTCGCCATCGTCCGCGATCCAGGGCCAACACAAGCTTGCGAATGCTACCTTCCGACTTAAGTATCTGGAGAGAGCCAAGCTCCAGAAACAGTGAGAGCATTTCGAGCGTTGCTCATTTCAGCATGACGCCTCCAAGTAAGAAGATCCTGTCACAAGGTGTTTCAGGTTCACCAGAATATGAGCATCGCCCTGTGTCCAAACAGAACAACCAGGTACCCAGTATCGACTTCGCCTTGGATTCGTCTAGCAGTGAAGCATTTGCGACGCCAAAGCCGGCTGCCAGAAGTACCACACTGAAGCGAAAGTATTCAAAAGGTCCAGAGGGGACAGTCTTATCGAAGCGTGCCCAACGCTCTTCGCAGTCCAACCGAGCTCCGTCAATCGATGAGCCTTCTCAACGCATTCCATCTACCCCGGCTGGCTCCGCTTCTCGTGTTCATGAAAAGAGTAAGCTCCGGGCAACTTCTGCATCTAGCCAAGGAGCGACTCATAATTCAATCAAATCCAGAGCATCTGATGCATCTAGTGCTTCGATCAGTTGCTCTAAACGGTATAAAAGTACGTCTGTTCTATCACGGCTCTGTGACTGACTTGTATGTTATTAACCTTTTATGCATTAGACGATGGTCGACGTGGAAGTAAGATCGATGCTCGGTTCGAGGAGGAGTTTCAGACTGAGTTGAAAAGTTCCAAGCGTTGATATATGTTTTCCGGTTATCAAAAAGCGCTGGCTGCGGCTCGTAGATGAAAGTTCGTAGGGGTATTCAGTAAAGAGTGTGAGTAACATTATCCAGTCTGATTAGGGCAGGTCAAGGAGTTAGCAAGTAAGCAACATAAGACAATGTACGTACAGAAATGACAATCCACGATAGATGTATATCGACATGCGCAAAGCGGATAGGAATACTCCGAAGGCGGAAGGTAGCGAATCAAGCTGGTCCCCACAGTCATTTCCAAAGCTCAGTGGCTAAGAACCTAGTGGTTATCTGGAAGGATATATTGAAATCAGTTATGCGGTAGCTTCAATGTTCGTTATATTGTGGTATAGTTGAAATCCGATCGTTATGCATAGTTCCAGAGGTACACATAGAAGTCGAGAATAACAAGTTACCGCCCGCATGCCTTGCATTTGCAGTGTTTTGTGAACGGCCTGCCACTCTAGTGCACGCTCTGTGGCAAACGTGTGTGGCTGTTGCTAGGGCGGTCTGCCACTGGCCTCCGTGCCCTATATATTCTTGACCCGTCTCCTCCCTCACCCACAACACAACTCGCACCACAACTTCAAAATCCCAACGCAAGTCCCCGTAATCTCTTGCCCTTGGCTATCTTCTTTACCATATCCCAAGCTTTACTCGCAATATTTCTATACTCACAGGTATACATGACACTGGGGTCAGTACAGTGCGGCAGCCTGGGCTGGCAGCCTGTTAAGTTGATGTTAAATTGCCGTCTCCCAACACAGGCGTCAAATACCAGGCCCTTTTAATGTCCCAGGAAGAAATCATTATATCGGCTTTTGTCGCTTGCATTCCGTATTGATCTCCTGTTGTGGAGTAAAAGCGGCGGGGCGGCGGGCCTCACTTGACAACAGAAGTAAGCCAACTCTCAGTAGCCCACCAACTCGCACTCACCTACAGCTTAAATGGTGCTGAGCCTCAGCAATAAGCTAGTCCTCCTCTTCGTAAGTCTCTTAGGCTGGTGTTCCACCGCATCGGTCAGCAGGCCGGTACCGCTAGGAACGTCCATTAGCCTACTCCGCCCACGCTGCCCATATTTGATAATGTACAGCAGCCCCCGTAGCTTCCGGGACCAAAAACGCGTATTGATCATTCATAGCTCGCCCAGACTCTTGTTTTGCGTTGCTGCCGACTTGTGTTCTCAGCATAGGCCTTGGGCAGACAAACAACGAACGCCGACAAAAAGATACCACGCAACATCAACAGCATTTTGAATCTTGCTGCCTAGGAAGCTGAGATTACCTAATCTGGAGATCCCGATTGCCATGTTGTCACCGTTGTGACACCCCGGGTCCGTACTTCGCTACTGAATCGTTCGCTTTTGGTAAGCCCTCTGGATTATCGCACTGCGGGTACTCCCCTGTAGTTGCTCTCCCTGATAGCCGCGCTAGAATAGAGGCTTGCTAACCTTAGTACAGGTCGACAGACTGCTTCGGTTAAGGTAGATGTGTGACTCCACAAACCAATGTGTAACGACGCGTCCGTCTTTCACTGCGACATTTTACCCTCACGCAGAGGATATCGGGAAAAGGCAGCACCTGGTACAGTATTAGATGCATTATAAAACAGAATACCTGTGGTTCGGGACCATAGTAGCGTCGGATTTCCTCGAGCTTTTCACACCATTTCGCCTCCAGAATGGCTGGGCCGCCGGTTCCACCACAGCACCACCAGCCTATAATCAGGCATAGGTAAAGATGTGTACCAAGGAATTCTCTGACCGGAGAGACAGCTCGGGGCAGAGAATACTTAGAATTGTCATGCCTCGTATCCTGTTCGGTCGCTCTTCGCTAGGTTCGTCCGTTGCCATACACCGCCGGCGCAATCCGATGCCGTGCACCACACGATCCAGATTATCACTGCATGCTCACAACATCAAATGACGGTTGCTCCAGTCAACTAAGTTGCCCCAGCTGCTGAAGATACCATTGGACTTCGACTTAAATAAGCTCACCAATTGGCGCCGATCATTTGTCTCTTAAGTGCTGGCTTAGGCTGCTAGCAATTCAGCTGCATCATCCGCTCAGCTCGGCAGGTCGACAGTAAATATCACTCTTCTATACATGCCACTGAGCCAAAGTCCAGGAGGGATCGAAACGTCGTCGCATCATTGATGCCTTCTATTGTGTACCGGTACGTGTATACCTGCATAATACCAGCGGATAGCCATGTATTCGTTTCTGACCTCAAATGTAGCAGTCCCCGCTCAGACATTTCCCTTCTATCCTTGTCCCTATTCATGCCTAATTTGCTTTACTGGTAATGCTGTAGACGTTTCTGCACCATCGCCTCTTGCGAGCCCGGTTATCCGACAGGTATGTTTTTTTTCTGTTTTTTTCATTATTATCGCGTGTTTTTTCCCCTTTAGACCCTGGCAACTGAGTCAGACGCCTCCATCGTCTTTTCTCAGACTTGCCCGTCCTAGGCTCTCGAGGCAGGAATGAACAGGGTCTATAACAAAAGGTCATACGGGGTTTGGGTGGTGGGTGCCGTTGTAGTCATTTGGAGTTCATCTCCCTGAGGGAATTTCTCCTCTCTGGCATCGGGAAACCGGTGTCTAAATGAGACCTTATTCGATCCGTAGGCGATGCAGGTGGGATTCCATATTGACTTTGGCATTACTATGGTGTCGTGTCATACGTGGTAATATGTCCTAGCTCGCACATTCATATTTGTTATTATCCTGAATTCGGGAGGTCGCAGGCTAGAAGCACACTTCGACGCTAACATGATAACAGATCTCTTTACTTGATCGGTCTCGGCGGCGTACTGGCCACGCGGATACTTGGACTAGTCCCTAAATTTAATACCCTTGCTGGTCATTCCGGATGTTTTGGTGCTCGTCACGAGAGTGATTCCATTTTTGTCTCTAGAAAGTAAGTGTATTTATCTTCTGATTTCGCCCGTTTGCAGGATGGCAATTAGCTTAAGGTCTCATATGATTCCTGATTTCAACTTCGTATACTGATCGCAACGGTTTTTCACACCTGGTTCAAGTCTTTGTGAGGTAATTGCTGATCCAAAACGTGTCCTAGTTACCAAATCAGGATCAGTTCTCGGGTTATACCCACTAGCACGAAGTACGAGCACCATGCCGGAGGCAGCCCGATGCAGTCCGACCCTCTCGAAGCCATTCCACACCGTGCTCACTGAGAATCTTCTCATTACAGGTTCGTGCGGCCCTTCTTCAGTCTCTTTTGCTATCATGATGTATATATTCAAACCTGTTATTGGCTGAGCTGTCGTGGTGACGACAAGATTCTCAAATTATCTTCTGATGCGGCAATCTCCTGTGCAAGCAAGCTTTTCGATTATGCGAACCGATCTGGCTGACACAGTATAAGGGTCCTCTTACTACAGTCGGATCGGCTTGTGTGCCATCTCTTTGAGACCTTGTTTTCTGAGTCGAAATCCCTACCCCGACTCTCAGTCTTGGGAAAGTTCGGTAGGTGTTGCGGTGTGCGTACTCGTTGTCTATGAGATGTGCGCGAGTAAAGCTAGCTCACTATGCACGGCAAGTTTCTCCCAGTGAACTTTATACTGCCCTGATGAGATTCGTTTTTGCCCGTGTTTGGTCAACTATGTTGCTAGTATGAGGCTTTTAATGGCTTTAAGTCGACTCTTCTTACTCTTAAGCGTCCGACTAACTGATTGCAAAGGTACATGCGCTCCCTAGCAGGCAAAAAAGAGCGTCTCGAATATACCGACAAGCAACCGATTATTCTGAAACGAAGTTATAATCCCGCAATCAGTAGATTTAGCCCAGGTAGTGTGTACTCCAAGATCGAACTGTTAAGCTCCAGCTTAAAGTATGTATGGCCAGAACTTCCTTGTTTTCTTTGCGATGATGATTCTCCTTTGTTCGTTATCTCTGAAGATATCATGTAGCTTTTTATCGTTTCTCTGAGCATACTTATGCCTGTCAATTTACTCCGAAGCTTAGAATATGGCTGCTGATAAGCGAGTTAGGTCCGCGGGAACAAGTCCCAGGATTTAAGTAGAGGTATGTTGTAACATATCTTTCTTCTCAGCTTGCTATGATGATTGTAACTTCGTTCGTTATCACTCCGAAGATGACAATGTCGAGACCAAAGCCTTCTGAGCATGCTTGCATCCTGCAAAATTGTATCCGTCGTTTGGAGTGAAGATACTGATAGATGCAAAGGTATGAACGATCAGTTCTCCTATGTCATATTCGCCATGATGACCATTCCCCTCGAAGCCGAAACCCACATGTCGATCAATCAACTATAACTGAGCATACCTTTTTTTGGTACCACTAAATATATTGACCAAGTTCTGATACTGACTCGATATCAGACGTTTCCCAGAATTGGACTCGGGCTTTTCGAAAAAGGTACGTACGACGTACAAAGACGGTTTTTGTGTTCCCTTTTGTTGTGATAATATTTCTCTTTTTATTTTCGCGGCCGAATACCATGCAATCAACCACTCACTTTTAAGCATACCAATGTTTTTGTATCTCCCGTTTTTTCGCTGATCTTTTATGTTGACTAGACATCGTTTCCTCGCAGAAATTGATCCAGGCTTTTCTCAAAGGTATGTGCAACGACTGTGTTGGTACTTCTTTTTGTTGTGATGATCTTTACTTCTTCTCTCATCTTAGTTAAAGTACACATGCTGATTATTCGGCGATCTCTAAGCAGACGACCGGCTTAGCATCTCCTGTCCTTATGGCTATGCTTAGGTGCTGAATTCATACTAGATGTCTTCTAGTGCCAGGTTCAAGCTTCTTGTTAAGGTGCGTATAGCGAAGCTATTATTCTTTTTTTCCCCTGCCATGATGACTTTTATCTTTGTTGGATCAACTCTGAAGAATTCATGTCGAGTTGAAATATAAACTGAGCACATAACCGTCTTTTTCCTTTTCCTAGCTTTTGTAGAGCTTCAATACTGATCAACAGATCAAGTCCAGAGTTCTTCCATTAGCTCAACTAAGACTATTTTGACAAGGCGAGGGTTTCTATTGGTTCTCCAGCGTCGCGCGAAGGCGGGATGATGAGATGTTAAGCCTTGGTTATCATCATGAAAGGTATGTTCAACCGATTTGTCTATGACCTCTCTGCTATGATTACATCTTGTTCGTTATCGCAACTGAAAACCATTATGTCGAAAACGTATCGTTTCTGAGCTTATCTACGTCTTTGAAATTTCTTCTTAACCCTTCTAAGTCATGATGCTGACCAAGAATTCAAGCTGGGACCACTTGGGAGGCGTATTTGTAACTATATTTTACGAGCCATGATCATGGTTTCCTGTGCCTCGTTTCTTTCGTTACCACCAAGGACAATTTAAAAAATATCTAAGTACACCTGCGTCTTCAGACTCTCTTAGTGATGTCGACTAAAGATGACGGCTGATAAATGAAGTAGATGTGCTTACTGATGTTTCGGTAAAGTAGAAGCAAACGCATAGCCTTTAATGATATATCACTTCGGCAATCCACGGAGACAAGAAACTCTAGACGGGAAATGCCAGTGTTTGTGCTGCTCTGGCCTAGAAGCCACTCTGAAAAGGCTCTGCTGTCGTGGCTTGGTGGAAGCACTCAAAGGTATCCGCGATGGTATTTGTGTGCCAGCGTTTGCATTTCAGAGTTGATGAAAGACGGCTAATAAGATGCGAAGCACGGCCGGCCAGATATCAGGTTGTTAGGGTTCTCTTTGCCTTGGTCGCCTGTATTTTCTTTCTGTCATCGAAAAAAATCAAGGGCATCCACTCTGGAATGTTGTTGGCTTTAATTGACGACTCACAGTGAGAACCTCCAACGGAGCGAGCGCTGCGCTTTGGCTACAGCGAGTCCAAGTTGCACATATGTCCTGTTACCAAGATTTTGGATGCGACCATCAGAGCGCGAGGTCGAGCGCCGCTTCCATGACCAACTATTGATCGCCTCTCCTTACCGCCCCTATCAGTTATCCGGCATTGTTGTGTTCTGCGCTGCTGGTGGACCGACTGAGCTGCCGACGTGGGTCTGGGTGGAGCGATCTACGTTTCGCGAACACGCTTCGGGAAGCTATCATTCTGCATCCGGCTAGTTGCCGCCGACCCTAATCGGACGTCAGGCTTGCCAGACTCAAGATGCTCTCGACGTAGACGACGTACCTTGAGTTTCGCACTTGCTGAGTGCAGCCAAAGCTATGTGTTGGTGTCTGTAGCGCGGATTGCTGTTCAGAGCGTTCGCTTGCTTTCGGCATTGACGTGGGATAGTTTGAACGTCGATGTCAGCTCGACTTCAGAATCTATGCACTCGGGGTTTTCTTGGAGCTCTGTGGAGAACAGCTCAGAAATTCGTTGTTGTGTGTGTTGGTGTTCCTTGCTCGATTTGTGGGGCAGCCGAGTTTGTTGATGAGAGGTGCGGGCACGCACAACGATCGGGGGTCGACAGCCAGCGCCCCCCAAAGGCTACGTAACTGCTGCTCGAGTATCGACATTAGCATGACGATGATTGCCATTCCGGGTATATGGAGTGCTGGCGTCTTTACGATTCCACCCTTACTGCCATTATCTCTGCAAAACCGGCTGCGGCGCCAGGCTGAAAACAAGCACCGCCCTTTATTTGGCTCGAGGGTCTACATTGCATGCGTTATGTTCTTCTGCATTTATCAGAGGGCTTAAGGAGCCTTCAAATGCAAGTATGGTATCAATCTGGCGCCTCTGTGTCCAGCCAGGAGCCATGACTCAAGGCGTCCCTTGTTATTCCAGCTTGCACAGCGCTATTGAAAGCACTTGCTTTGTCGCTATGTTTACCTCCCTAATGTTTCAAAGCTGTAACATCTGGACTCTCCATCTTCGAGGATTTTGACGTCTCGCGGGGGCTTCTTTGTGGCCTGCTCAAATTCTCGTTCAGCACGTCCAAGGAAAGAAGCACCAAAAGAAAGCATACCAGATGTACGTAAGACTGCAACTGGTGGCTTAATACTTTTTTTATGCACCAATTTGCCGTCTTAATGATCGAGACGGTGTATGTTTGACAAACAAGTGCTGCTGCTTTCGAAGAGCTTTCCTGTCCTCCCCGAGTATACTGCTGCCACCAATGCCACTCACTGGCCGTATTATTTTCGAAAGATGGTATCGATCAGAGCGTGAAGGCAGCTATGGCGAGCGCGTCGTCGATCTTTGTCGAAAGGCTCTGCTCAGCAGATTCCGGTGGGAGTCTGGCTACGCAATCGGTGCTCGAGGGCACCCCACGACGCAGAATAGAGCTTTATCTGTCGTCTTGGCGTAGTGTTCGTTTCGAGCCGGAGCTCATTGCATTGTGCGTAGGGGATATCCGTGCCGGTGCAGAATCTCATGAAGGTTTTCTTGAGTTGGTTTGTTGGAGAAGTATGGTCAGGCTATTCCAACACGACCTGCTGGCCCTGCTTGTTGTGCTTGTTGCACAAGCGTCCCGGGAGCCCCAGCAGCCAGGCACCACCCCGCCCAGCAGGCGAACATGGCCATTTTTGCAGCACTGGATGTCATAATGAAGACGCTTCATATTGTCTCTCACTTGTGGAGCACGCATTGACTTCACGCAATTCAGTTTGGTACGAGGATTTAGGAGAAGCATGCTGGGGCTGTCTCTGAGTGTGCTCTGGACACCACCGCTCGCTCTCTCGTAATACCTAAGCTGTTTCATATCGGCGCACATGTACAGGAGAATTGTAGAGAGATAAGTTTTTAATATCTTTCTATTAGCTGGGCTATCTGGTGGTATTCGCGATAGAGTTGAGATTTGGTCTGATACTTTCTACCAACTTGAGCAACAACGCTGTGCTCTTTCCACCTGCTATCGAAGCTGAGCTATCTAAAAGGCATAGAATATATCTCAAAAAGGCTTTTAGGCGTTCTGTCATCTTGCATCACAGTGGTGAAGCTGCAGCCCTCGATGAGGGAGTCGGCTGAGCATACCGGCGCCCATGGCCTACCACCACGAGCCATGTACGCCGTCTAACATTTAAACTGGATTACTTGAATGATGTAAAATGTAAATTAGGTAGTTGTTATAGTCCGTAGATGCAAATATAGTGTAGGAGTAGCCCTTTACACCTCATCTCATCCACTGGCATTGTGGTGTTCAGGGCAGAGTGCCCTCAACCACCAAACTTTTCGACCCCTCCGCCTCGCCTAACACTCGCATTGACGCCTTGAGCACCCTCTTGCGCACAGTTTTAGCGTCACCTGCCCTTTAGAGCAAAAAATATATATACCCAGCCTGTGCCGCCCCTCTCCCTTCATGCTTTTACCAAAACACAACCCAACCACTTTCCGCTGTGAAATGGAGGCGATCAAAGCTACGATGCCCAGATTACATCTGAGCATCTTTTTCTCTGTCGGGGCATCCGACTTGGGTGTCATAGCTGTGCGGGTTCCTGCTCGCCAGTTATGTTCACTGTTTGTCCTGGGAGACACTGCGAATACCTACTCTTGCTGTGCCTTTTGCGGTCCCCTTCGGTACGTGTCGCTACTTCTCCACGACAGCACTCTACTAACGTTGTGCACTAGGGGTATGAGCGCAAAGGCGTTCGGCCTACCTTCCGTGGCACCACCGCAACGGTTGGTAGGTCAATGGCACCAACTGTTGACTACCGATTTTGATATCATCGAAGATATCCACACCCGTGGCTGGGATGTTGCCACTAGCTTTGAGATACGGTACAAACATCTACTGTTGGCCCAGGCTAAGCCTGATCAGCCTTCTAGCGAAGATATTGATCGTATCATGTACGCCGGTACTGATTCGGATGGCGACGAAGAATACGAATCTACCGAGAGCAGGCTGGGTGAGCAGATTGAAACTCCTTCGGTTTAAAGCGTAAGCTCTTCTTCCTGTTGTGGCTACATGAGTATTTACTTACACGACCAGTGAGCTGGGCGATTGCGGTATCAACTGGGCGACTGGGCTTGACGACACACACCTCAACTACCAGAATTTCGTCAGACGTACTTTCGGTCATCGCGTCTGATGTGTTCGTACATCTTAGAAGCGATTCATAATTCCATATCGGTTGAAACTCCTCCTCCTCCTCCTCCTCCTCCTCTTTCTCTTCATTGGAAGGTATTCTTGCAGTGAGTCTCACCCTTGGTTGCTATGGCTGTCGCTGACTTGGATTGATTAGATTTTATTTGGCGGGTCTGTGCTATTGTCACATTGAGTGAACATAGCTCTTCTTCCTATGTAGAGTAAGTACTTGTCTTCAGTCATTGACGGGTATTAACATATTATAAGCAGTCTTTGGTGCTGATTGCCGGGCTTCTCATCTCTTCATTACAATAGTAAGCTCCCTTCTCCGTTGTTGGCGGCGGCCGCTAATAGTTCACAAGCATCGTTTCATGTCCAATGCATCCTCGTCAGCAATATCGCATCACCTTCTTGACCCTCTTGTGAAAATCTTCCGGCACATGGTAAACACTCAGGGCTTGATCCTTAATATCAATGCTCAAGTTCCATGAGCCCAGAACAAGCAAATCCTGGGGCATTTTCCATCTATCAGCCATCAGCCACCGTTCCCGTCCGGTAAGAGCTGACTGTCAGTCGAATTAACCTCTGAAGTCGATGTGACACCAGGTTGAGCGTGCTTTGCGCCTGCTCATACATTTTTTGGGGCCATGAGAGCTTCTTCTGACATGCTTTCCTTTTCTCTTTGGATTTCAAATCGTCTCTTTTTGTCGAATACTGAAAAAATTCATCGTTCGCTTTCGGATTGAACCAAAGTATTCCCATCCCTCTCTTGAGCTCGGCTGACTTTTTTCAGGTTTCATCATCCTCGTCAGTCATTGAGTTACACAAGAGTAGTCTCTTGTACCTTCTTCAGTAGATTTCGAGTACTGCGGCTTTCCCACGGCGTGCTCACACTGAACCAGAGTATCTTCATTCTTTCTGCTAGAGCTTTGCTAACTTTTTCTAGGCTTCTCATTGCCGTATAGAGCCGTGTATGCCACTGAAAAATACAAGGTACGTTGGCAGCTGCTCAGTGACATCTACTGATTTCTCGAAAGCTCCCATTCCGGTTTTCTGACTTCGGCAACAACAGCCACTTTTCTACACACATGAATTATGTAGCCATCAGCTCAGCGGCTCATACTGACCCAAAAGCAGGATCCACTCGAGACTAGAAAGTCATATGGCGATGCAATTCTTGGTAGCCTGTCACCACCAATCAGACCAGATACTAACTTCCCTAGGCTCTTCAACTTTCTTCAAATCGATACGATGCTCGGCAAAAGCGGCAGGTACTATGAGAAATGTCTGAACTGGCATATGATAGCGATTCAACGAAGCCCAGGTAATATCCCTCCCTTTCTTTAGGCAGGTACTTACTCTTCCCAGGTTCATGTCATTACGTGATTCGATCGATAGATACGACCGACCGCTGACGACGAAAACGCGAGCGCACCTACGCCATAGCAAGTAACGGTTCGATACAAGGTAATACGTAGTAAGGTGTGTCGGGGACGCTTGCGTAGACCATCTACACGGATGATCCGCAAGACCAACGTAATGAGTGACATACCTTACTACCGCTGCTCGACGTAGCAACTGAACCTTTTCCAGGCATGAACTCATGCCAGGAAGACAACGCCTGTCCTACATATCGCACCGATATAATCGAGGAGCAGTTTTGGTTAGAACCACTGCATCGAGAGCTATTTCGCAGATTCATAGCGGAGATTGGTTACGCCTGGCTCAACTATGAGCTGGAAACAGCATCTGCAAGATCAAACAAAACGGGTTATTGAGAGCTTTTCTACCCAAGACCTATACGATCACTCGTTCGGGCACATTCTCATGCCAACGAGTAGTACAGGGCCATACATTACACATCGTGAGAGCTGATGAGAACTGAATTACTTACTTTGGTGGTAGCCAAGACATGGAGAGCTATATCGCATATCCATAGCAGAAACTGGCCGCGCCTAGCTCTTTCTGTAGCCGGCAGCAACCAGAATCTGCAAGATTAACCCTACCGGGTGGCAAAGAAAGATACTATCATGCGCGCTGGATCAGATTGATTCCAGTGCAGCTCTAAGCACCCGGACATTTCTGGACTGTTGCAAGTCTATAGCTCAGGCAGATGTATGACGGCTAACATACTTTAGGTTTTTCGAATGCTTGCAATCACGGTATCCTGTCGGCGACCTCGAAAGTACCCTTCCTTCAGGTAATGGATTAGCGAGGTTGTTAATGAAGGCACGTAATAGACCTGGTCTCTTATACCATGGCTCTTGTAGATGCCTGTTGATGGAACCGGTGCCTGGTGCGTTCCGCATTAAGCAGAATTGCTAAAGAGGTACTGCTACAATCTTATCTATGCAATCCCCTAGGCAAAGTACTGAAGATAAATAGCAGGCTATACATGGAGCGGGTTAACATAAATACCTTTTCTCTATGTAAATCACCGTACAAAGCCTCTCAGCAATGCGATGGTTCTGACGATGAGTTACCGCCTGCGACATTGATAGGATTGCTACGGTGCCGCCGGAAACAGTTTTCTTCCGAGTTGGTTGAATTGAGGTCCTTATATCAAAAGCAGCTCGTTAATTCCTTTGATGCGGTTATGAAACTCTATTTCTTTCACGCTACAAGATCGTTCTGCGACATATCTTTAACACACCTTGAACAGGTGGCGAATCGGTAGCTGGGCTCTAACATTTACGACATCCGCGACGATCTTGATCGAAGTTTTAACAATTCCATGACATTGCTCCATCCCTTATTCAGTACGGCTTGGAATGGTCGATATACTTCGCTTCGATAACAGGTACCATGTGGTATCTTGCTAGCACATTAGGAAGCTTTGTCGTTTACTTTTCCAAATGGCAGTGGATTTCGAACTCGCTTACAGCTTCGACGGCTGACTATGATAGATTTTATCGCATTCAGACCACTGATGAGAGACTCAAAGTTCACCACGGACTGGTTCAAAGTGCCGAGTAGCGGAGCATCAACGGCTGGAATAACGATGGCTTCAGCGAGGCAAGTGCATCGAAGAAGCGCAAGTTAATCATGCTAACGACAAAGGACATTGCTGGCTCATTGGACTTCAAAAAATCAAGGCGGTGTAAGACAAGCAGTTGGAAAAAGAAATGGATGTGGCTCCATGCCGAGTTGATGCATCCAGTATCTTTGTCGTTCCAGGCAAGCCCATAATTGGACACAGTGTCATGGTGAGTCCTGTTCCTCTCCCGAATGAAAGACTCAAAGTGCTAATATTCTCACACTTAATGACCCGAAGGCGTACAAGCTTGCGATGAGTGTCATTTGACAGCGGCAACTCGTTCGTCAAGCTCACGATTCAGTCATCGAGCCAGCTCCTCAAGCAAAGGCCAGTTTCAGAAAATCTAGGTTTCTTTGAGAGTCCAGTGCTCATCTCTGATTGTGGACTTCTCCATCTCATGAAATCTTGGAATCCCATTTGGTCGCTCCACGTTGTGGAATATTTGTACAGCCCCATGACACTCCTCAGGTGGAACACGCTGGCTTTTCGTTTCGGTACTCGTTGGGCTCGCGAACCAGTGGCATCTCGTTTTACACATCCTGCTTTTTCCATGCAGTATTGTGTATTGAAAGATGCCTAGATCGAAGCAGGGCATCTTTTTATGATTCTATTCTTCCCATGAAAAGATATCTAGTCACCGATGCCCACATGTCTGTTCCGAGGGGCTGTTTTGTTGTACGCTGACTCGTTGGCGGGCTCGAGCAAGATTTCGGACGCAATCTTCGACCAGACGAAAGAAGCGATGCCGTGTAGCGTCAAAGATATATCGCGATGAGTTTCCAGCTTATTCTCTTGCATCATATATGCAACCGAAGCGATGCTAACTGGTTTAGAAACACACGCGCGCCGAGACTCTTTGTTTGCCGGTCAAACTGGTGCTCATAATCTAGCGGAGATCCTTCAGTACGAATATCGAGAAAAGACCAGGCGAGCCAGCCTTAGATTGCGACAGCCCTATTTCGTGCCGTCTTTTCATGAGAGTAGGTATGATTATCCCGCAGTGTGTTGGTTTATTTGAGTCTATTGCGATTCAAGGTCTTTTCTATTAGTTATCCGATACGTGCAGCCTATCGAAACTGCTGATTGTAACTGCTTTCGCCAGGTACTGTGGTGTGGATGTCTGGCAGCCTTGTATCGGTACGGTTGGTCAAGGCAGTGTTCGTCGAGCAGCGGAGCCCCAGCTCAGTAACATAAAAACGGAGCTACCGCTGGAGGAACTAAAAATGAAAAAAGGTGAGTAAAGGCAGGCACAATAAGAGAAAAAAGCTAACATTGTCTTACATCTTCAAGGTTCGAAAGGGCGGGGGTGGACCAGGAAATCGAGCAGCCAAACAGACAAGTGGTGTTAGTTGTTTGGGACCTAGAGTAAGTGAAATCTCTTAAGCAGGCGGCTCGCTGCTACGCCTGTCAGTGAATGCCAGCTCAGTCTTGCAGAGAGCATGTGATCATAGCTTTAGATTGCTGCCGCCTTCGGAATTACTACTCGCCGCTCGCCCACCTTGCTTGGCCCATTCTCAGCGCCCTCCGGCATGCAAAGTCTTTTACTAGGTCTTTTTATATTTTTGAATTGGGAAAATCCTCGCCTTCGGGCATTTGGTCAATTTGAAACGATACAGAGAAGATTAGCATGGCCCCTGCACTAAGGATGACACGCGAAATCAAAGAGCGCTACCATTTTTTTTTGCGCTGGTTCGAGTCCCAGGCTGAGCATCTTTTTTGTTGAAATTAGTGAGCGAGCTCTCACCACCGCCAGTTCAACCCCTTTTCTACACCGGCCGACAGTAGCGAGATGTTAGTCCGACCACCTCTTGCCGTAAAGCTAAAAGATCAGAGCTATTTCACCATGGTTTGTTGCTTTTGGCGTGGAGATGTGGGCATGTGTATGATGTCTTTGACTGTCTCGCTACAAGCTCCATAGTAAGATGTCGGCGTCGTCCTAGTGCGCTCATGATCAAGCTTCATTTCCTTGAAGAGAAAAAAAACCCTATCGGAATGTCTTTTTGACTCCCCACTCCAGGGAAGCAAAGCTTGTATCCTGAGCGCATTAGACCGACGTTGATGTGGGTGTCTCACCATCAAATGATCTTAAAACATAAGTTCAGAAAGTTCTTGATAGAGTACATTCTCGAGATTGTGAGGCACCCAGATACTTCGGGTATTCTAAAGAGAAAGAAAAAACATCTATAACGCCGGCCATGCATACAGTATGGTACAACGTGTCTCCGTAAATGGAGCGTGTCCTCACGAGATGCGAGTGAACATTGGCTTAGCCCTTCCTCCCCGGTCCATCCTGCCTTCCCAGCGCATTCCCAGTCCATGTGTCCTACACCAAAGCAAGGGTTCATGCGAGGAGCATTTATTGTTGCAGTTTTATGAATAGATTGGAGTTGTTGGCGTCTTATTTTTTGCCACGTTTCTGTTCTAGGAAGAGGACTTGTTTCCGTACTGCTCACAATCAACGCTCTATCCATACCAATGATGTTCCCCAAGCTATCATGCCTTGTACACGCATGGCGAGGCTCGGGATAGACATACCGATGGGGTCGTATTTCATCATGCTAAGTGGTCGGTGGGTACGCGGTCGCATCAGAGTTCGGTAGTAACCCGTCATGGCCATAGATATGAGACGCACCATGATGGTGCGGGACTTTGCTGTCGGTGTACGTGGTCAGCGCAAAATATCGGGGGTCGTAGGACAGGTATTGCATTGCTACTGCGCGCCGGCACGGCTTGGTAGGACTCCATCAGAGTACCCGTGTGACGTAAATTGAAATGTCGTACCTTTTTTAGCCATGGCGTCGGTCAATTGGAGTTGCGCTGGGGTAGGATGGAATAGACGCGTGAGGTTTTCGAAGTTCAGATCCGGCAATTCCTCGGCAGAGAATCGTCCACCAATCAACGCGCCAAAGGGCTCAACACCATTGTTCCATATTCATCATCACGAATAACAAAAGGTGATAGGACACAGTCAAACATCAGCATCCATAGATTTTGTCTAAATGCGACGCATACATTGAGCAATTTTTATCGTTAACAATCTTCCTATCGCTGCTTCGCGGATCATATGTTAAAGTTCCTCCGTGCTTCTTTTTAGCATATCACACTTACTGTATTCTCTTTAAAAATTATTACGACTACAAATATCGAGTTGTGACTTTATTGATATCAAATGTAAAGATGACGGCATGCTAATGTCTCTCGTCCTCATTAACATTATCATTGACACATTCAAATCTAGTCGTCATCACCTCCACCATCCAGGGGTTGTTTCTGAACTGAATCTATGGTCTAATCCGCTATCTTCCCTGGCATAAATTCTATTCTTTGTTTGTATCCATATCTTTTAGGGCGCCTAGTAGAGGTCACAGTCCAAATATATTTTTCTTTAGCTTCTTCTCCGATAGCAGGTTGGCGACGCACAGCGGGAACTGAGACTCAAGACCAACAGGAATGTTTCTCATACCCTGAATAAATGAATAGCCAGGCAAGCGCTGAGAACAATGCAATGGAACCTTACCCGTGCATTGGTGAGTTGCTGATGCAAGTTTCAAAAATGGCAACGATGGCAATTCACTACGCCGCATTCCTGCTTCTAGACCTCAAACACGGTTTCGACAGCAGACGCGCGGAAGAGATGAACAAGGCACATGTCATTATTGACATCTCACAGCCAACCGTGTCCTGAAGCGCTAGATATCTGATGCAGACAGGAGCTTTTTCTCGGTCTCTCAAAATGACTCTACCACAATACCCACTGGGCGGTACTGACATTCATCCACCATGTGCACTTTCCGTTTCAACGTAATTTCCCCAGCACAGACACTCGACATAATGAACAAGCACTTCAGCCTTACGCACTCAGCGCTAACACAATGCCCACGCACCGCATTCCTCCATGCAGGTCCTCTTCCTTGCAGCCCCTACACGGCTGACGACTTGTGACACCCAGCCCTACGTATCCCAAGCGCCACAGACGCCTCGCAGACGCACGCAAGCAGCCTTCCAAGCCGGAAATTACGCTGGCAGAAAACCTCGCTCTAATTCGTTCCGCACGCCCAGACTCGTTCGAGCAATTGAAACATTCGTTCGTGGCACAGTTCTAGGCGCGGTACCCGGGGAGGGGAGGAACATGGGGGCTATTTTTAATGCACATGGCACGCCGGCGAGTCCGCGTCGCCCGTGGTCAACCACTATCTTCCACAATAGTCCGACGCGTATACGGATAGCCCCCAACGTGTTCTTGCCCTCAACAAAGTTGCATACTTGCCGGTCGCGCGCTGCAATCTCCTAACTCGTATCAGCCCACGGCTAGTGCATAATCTATGGATGGGCGCAGCGTCAGCCGTAGCGGTAGTTCACCATCACGTGGGGTCTGTGGCTGTTCACAGCCCCAATTCACCATCCACTCTACCCGGCGACCAATAGAACGGGCTTTTTCTGCCGGTTTTGCGCAACCAGCACAGCCCTGTCGTTCACGGGAGTTGCACTCTCGCTTGTGGTAGACTCCAGCTCGCACCCCTGCCCTCTCCATATCGCGGCCCTCCCCATGTCGCAAGCAGCACGCAGAAAACCAGGAATGCCCAGCACCAAGGGCTGACACGCATTTTGGTCGCTATCAATCCTCGACGACGGCGGCGTGCGCGATGGCAAGGGGAAGCGCGCAACTCCATATTCGAGATGCAGCCGGTAAATTAGCGACACGCTCTTCTCGCCCGACCCGGCTTCTCTATACGGGCACCGGCAAGTGTGTTGTGTGGATACAGGCTGCGTACGGGCCACCGGTGAGGCTGCAAGGCCAACGCAATGCAATGCGGGACTACTGGGTGCAGCGGCCATGCCGTCCGGTCAACCAAGACGCCGCAAAGAGTCGGTGAGCCTCCACTCTGCAAGTGTAAATAGTGCGTACGTCTGCTGCGAAAGGTGCATCCAATGGCCTGGCCTATTCCGCGCATCCGCTGAGGAGATGGTCCCGATGTCGAGATTGCGCTGTTATCGTATCGTCGTGCTGCGGGGGTTGCCCTGTAACGAGCGGCCATGAGTACGGCGATGATGGGTTGAGTTTCTGGTGACAGCTGGCAAGGAAGTGGGGGAATCTGTCCCGCTGTCAGAATCTGACGGTGTCTGCTTTGGTGCGTTCGTTCTTGCTCTGGTCCCGTCTGGAGGTTCAGCGATGGCGTTGGTCGGGGTCGACGGCGCTAACCATGTATGACGCGATGGCCTTGGTGCTTTACTCTCTGGCCCTGAACCACCAGCCTCGACGACGTCTGTGGATGGCTCGATTCCATCATACGGAGGGTATCTTACACACCTAGGGGGCTGCAACCTGCTTCACTATCATGCCGGCTGATCTCTCAATAATGATATGATGACACTGCCAACCCTCCAGGAAACCATGCACGGCGTGTACTGCGCATGTACTGAGTATCCGCCACCGACGATCTCAACGCCAATCGCCTCACTCATTGCAAACGACAAGCAACCCCCAGTTAGACGTCCTCCTACGCAGGGCAATGCCCGATCAGCTGTTCCACGACAATGTCAATCTTCCCAAGGAACCCAAAGCATCGCGAACCCGGGTTGAACAGTTGTCAACTTGCCACTATGTACTCCCAACCCTCATCTGCTCCTAATCCTGCATGGCTTTGACCCGAAGGAGGCTTGTGAGGCACTCAATCAAGACGCTGGATGCCATGTGTTCCATGGACCATCCCTTTCTAGATTGGGAGCTCTGTGCGTCTTGCGAATACAAGGAGCTATGTATTCCTACCTTTGTATTGCATACCGAAAGTTCCGCTTGCCCGTTCAATGGCAGCTCCACGCGCCCATTGGATGACATCTCCGACTTCACTTCGTGCATCGGCACTACCTTCACGGCACTGTCCTTATGCCGTTGCCGATTTGCCAAAGGAAAAGCATTCATAAGCTGCATCAGAAACATGAGGCCCCTAGCTGCTGCGCCCCCTGTAACTGCAGCTGCGTTTGCCTTCTTTCCCGTGTCCATCGGAGACTCTGTTAGCATCGGCGGTGGTGGTCGTGCTGACGATGGTGACGACAATATTGGCAGACTTGTTTTTTTCCCTAAAAAGAATATACGTTATTCTGCCTGAAAGTATGCATGTCGAATACCACAAGGGTACTGCTAGAGTTTCACGCCTCGCCGGAAATCTGGGTTATAGGATGCGCCCTATCAGGAGGATACAACTTAGAAGTGATATCCATGGGATTGCTTCCAAAGCAGAAGTACGCCTTACGCGCCAGTGCGCTATAGGAGAAAGGCGCCTCGTTCGAAGACAATAATATTCATGGGTATGTCTTGATGGAGAAGGTAGACGCATCATTCAGATTGCGTGCGGCGGTGAAGTCAACGATTCGAAGGTAGTGATCTGGAGCCTGGATCAGTGCCGTGACTTGCACACACATCTTTTCAACGCACTCGTGGCCTTGTATAGCATTTAACATAGGATTAGTTTCGCTTAAATCCCTCAGTTCATGAGTCCTAGCATACGTACGTCTGTATCGTTGCTCATTCACATCTGGCCTCCTGGATCAAGTAGTTGTTGTCACTTACATACTCGCATCACTGTCTACCTGCTATACCTGCACACCCCGTTATCGTATTCTATCACTGGCAACCACTGTTTTAGTATCATGCGATAACTACACCTGGATAAAATGCATGCACTGTACATACTCGGCGGTTACAATCGGAACGTGGATCGGTGTGTCGGTTGGACTGACTGAGACTTAGGCATGAAATGAACATAGCAGCAAACTGATGGCAAGCATGCAGATACCAATCGGTAACTTCATAATTAGTAGGAACGGGAAGTCCTAAAAAGCACCAAATAACAAGGTGGATGGCTTGGAGGAAGGAGGCGAGGGGGACGAGGCGAGGGGGACGAGGCGAGGGGGACGAGGGGAGGGACATGGCGAAGAGTATGGACTCGGGAAATAGCATGAATACAACGCTGAGTCGTGTCCTAAACGGAGGCGCCATGGAAGGGGCCATGAACAGAATAGAAATTGGGGATTAATGATCAGAGGCGCTGGCCAGCGTTTCTCTTTTCAGATTTGATTCTTTATGTTGGGTATCATCCGAGTGGGCGTTGACGTCGACCATCACCAATACGAAGACCCGCAAGCGCTTGAGCACGTAGGGTCCACTGCGCTGGCGGCTGCAATTCCCCAATCGCATGCTTCTGATGCAACAATTCGGGTGCCTGCCTACGTATGGAACAAGAGAGCTACGAATACGTGTCGTTTCATCCCATCTTCGATGGACTCGGTCCATGGTGACCAGGCATGGTGAGGGCTGGCCAACCACAGCTGGCAGATCAACCAAGGGCTAGCGCGGTACGCGCCGTGACGCCCAACCCGACACGCTCTACTTGCCTCGTCAAACGGGACTACAACGAACGCACAGAGGGCCTGCTCGAAGGACTGCCCGGAATTGCGGGATACAAGAGAGCAGCGGTACCCCTTCCTGCCGCGAACGACGTGGCCGCTCGGCCCTCGCAGCGTCCTCCCTGACACCGAGCCGTGTCTGGGCACATGGATACATAGATATATACCGGCGAACCTAACGAGGATATATGCGCTCGGTGTACACATGCAGCCACGGTGAGGCCTCGCTTCCCGTCCTAGCGCCGACGGCTTATTCGCAGCCAGTGCTAAAGGGCAGGCAAATGACATGTTGCCGCGCGTTCGGGCCTTACCGTAGTATTGAGTAGACAGAGGAGAGAGTGCAAAGGCAAGACGATAAGGGCAGCCGTGGCGTCATGGAGATGATGATGATATGGAATCCTACAGCGGCCAAGGCCAAGAATCGCAGGGCAAGGGCTGGACCACCAGACCCTGGCCCGCCCTTCAACTTCCCAACACCCCTCTCCGCGCCCTTGGTGTCTTCTTGCGCGTCCCCTATCTAGCTTCCCGGCCCATCCCCAATCCTCGGCCGCCAAGCGTCGCAGCAGTAGCAGCAAACGCGAAGGAAGGAAGTATGACTCGAAAAAATGCCTGCACACGGAACTATCGAAAACCCTGCCCGCCATGAAGATCACCAGCACGCGGATTCTGCCATCTGCCGCACCCCTCCCCCTCCCCCCGCCTCGCCAGGGATCTTCGTAATCACAATCGGCCGGTAGATAGATACACGAGACGTGAAAAAAAAGCACACATCGGACCTTGGACGAGCAGACGAAAGCAGGGTAGGCGGGCAGGCGGGCTGGCGGGCGCCTTAACCAGCGCCCCAACCCTGCCCCGCATCTCCAAACGTTCGCCTACGCTGCCCAGCTCTGCCTCGCACCCTGAACATCAGTCGCCAACCCGTCGCCAACAGCAGCCAGTCAACAGAACAGCAGACCGAGCAATCTAGATTGCGGGTTTTTGCACCTTGCACTTCTCTCACACATGTCCGTCTGCTTAGCCCTCTTGCTTGCTTGCTTGCTTGCGCACCCGCGCACTCCGCCCTTGCCCGAACAAACATCAATCACGCTTCGCATCCTTCCTCTGTCTGCCTCACACCCTCCCCCCGTCCTCTCCTAGACACACACGCACGCACGCACACACACACGCATACACACACACACACACACACCTCTCCTCACCCCATGCACTCCGCCCTCAGTCCATCTCTAGCCCAAGCAACGATAGTAAAGAAA
>Ga0247757_10000323_pt1 | contig 40321 bp, 37 predicted proteins | sample UWRJL126311R4_FD_180929 | JGI IMG/M metagenome (GOLD analysis project Ga0247757, IMG submission 180929) | Plant litter microbial communities from Arlington Agricultural Research Station in Wisconsin, United States - UWRJ-L126-311R-4 | ecosystem: Environmental > Terrestrial > Plant litter >... | reverse complement strand
GCAGCCGCAGCCAGGGCAGGCCGAGACGCTGGTCGTTGCGCAGGAGCACGGGGCTGCCGTTGTTCTGGGCGATGACGACGTCGACGTCACCGTCGCCGTCGAAATCCGCGACCGCCACGCCCCGGGCCGTGACCGCGGGCAGCGGCGTGGTTCCCACCTCACCGGTCCGGTTGGAAATGGCGAGCCACTCACGGCCAGTGTTCCAATACACGCGCGGCTCGCGGCGGAAATCGCGGCCATCCTCGAATTTGTTGATGTTCGGCTCGAGCGCGCCCTCGCCGGAGAACAGTTCGAGCCGGCCGTCGAGGTCGAGGTCGGCCGCCGCCACGCCAAGGCGCGCCGGCAGCACGGTGCCCGGGGCGGCGTCGGGCAGCGTGCCGGTCGCTCGCAGCGCCGTAAAACGTTCGTCCGCGCCGTCGGCCTGGGCGAAGGGCAGGGCGGCGGCGAGTCCCGCGGCGCCCTCCTGCCGGCGGTCCGGCGCGCGCGCGGTCTTGCGAAAAGTGCCGTCGCCCTGGTTGAGGAAAAGCGCCGGCGGCGCGAGCTGGTAGGTGATGAGCAGGTCGAGCCGGAGGTCGCCGTCGGCATCCACCGGCGTAATCGCCAGCGGCTGCGCGGCGGGCAGGCGCGTTTCGGGGTCGAGGTTGCGCAGGCCGGCCGAGTTGGCCACAGGGGCGAAGCGCCCGTGCCCCAGGTTGCGGTACACGGTGGGAAACGTGCTGAGGAAGCCGATCGCCGCGCCGTAGGAACGGCCGACGTCGGCGATCACGAAGGCCTGGCCGAGCGGCACCTCCTGCGGCCAGCGGGCGTAGTGCAGGACCACGAGGTCGAGGCGGCCGTCCCCGTCGATGTCGATCCACGCCGCGCCGGTGCTCCAGGTGTTTTCGTCGCCGGCGACGCCGGCCTGCTCGGTGACGTCCTCGAAGCGGCCGCCGCCGAGGTTGCGGAAGAGGTGGTTGGGGCCGATGCAGGTGACGAAGAGGTCGGTGAGCCCGTCATTGTCGAAGTCGCCGGCGGTCGCCGCCATGCCCTGCATCTCGACGTTGAGCCCGGCGGCCGACGTCACGTCGATGAAGTGCCCGTGGCCGTCATTGCGCAGCAGCGCGCCGCTGCGGCCGAGGCGCTTCTCGAGGGATTCCTCCCAAGGCCAGGGAGCGCCGTTGACGAAGAAGAGGTCGGGATGGCCGTCGTTGTTGAAATCCAGCACGACCACGGCGCCGCCGAGCGTCGTCGGGGCCTCCGCGCCGCCCTGCTGGTGGGTGAAGCGCAGGCCGGAGGCGGCGGTGACGTCCGTGAAGCGCGGGGCCGGGGCCGTCTGGCGCGCCGCGGGAGGGAAAAGCCAGGCGAGGAGCAGGCTCAGGGCGATGGCCGTGAGCACCAGCGGCAGCAGCACCGGCAGCAGCGACGTCAGGAACGACGGCACCGGCCGCGGGGCGGCGGCGGGGCGGACGGGCGGCGGGAGCGTGGACGCGGAAGACACGGAACGGGCCGAAAGGGCGTGGACACCAAATGCCCCGGCTCCCATATAAACCGCAACCCCATTCATGACGCCCGGCCGACCTGACACCGCCCGCTCCCTGTTCCGCTTCGCGGGGCTGGGGGCGTTCTGGACGCTCGTGGGGCTGGCGTTCGCGAGCCAGTTCTATCTCTCAAGCACGCTGCTGGGTCGCTCGGTGACGTGGACCCAGGCGATCGGCTACTCCCTCGGCGACTGGTATGTGTACGCCCTGCTGTCGTGGCCGGCGCTGCTGCTGGCACGGCGCTTCCCGCCCGAGGGCGGGCAGGTGGCCCGGACGGCGGTGGTGCACGTGGTGGCGGCGCTGGCTTTTTCGCTCGCCTACGTGGCCCTGCGGTCGCTGGTGGGGCTTGTCCACAGCCGGCTGATCGACGAGCCGGTGACTTACGCGGAGATTTTCCGTCCGCTGCTGCTGAACACCTTTCCCTACAACCTGCTCATCTACGGCGTGGTCGTCACGATCAGCCACGCCCTCGATTACTACCGCAAGTATCACGAGCGCACGGTGCACGCGCTGGAGTTGGAAAAGCACCTGACCGAGGCGCGCCTGCAGGCGCTGTTGCGCCAGTTGAAGCCGCACTTCCTCTTCAACACGCTCAACGGCATCGCGGCGCTGATGCACTCCGACGTGAACGCCGCCGACAAGATGCTGGTGCGCCTGAGCGAACTGCTGCGCCTGACGATGCACCACCGCGGCCAGCCGCTCACGCCGCTGCACGAGGAGATCGCGTTCATCGAGAAATACCTCGAGATCGAGCGCATCCGGTTTCGCGACCGCCTCGCCGTGGTGATCACGGTCGCGCCCGACGTGCTCGCCGCCGAGGTGCCGAGCCTCATCATCCAGCCCCTGGTGGAGAACGCCATCCGCCACGGCATCGAGCCGCAGGCGTATCCGGGGCGCATCGCCATCGAGGCGCGGCGCGAAGCGGCCGGCGTGGTGCTGGTGGTGCGCGACAACGGCGGCGGCATGCCCGCGGGCGGCTTCGCCCGCGAGGGCATCGGCCTCGCCAACACGCGGGAGCGGCTGCGCGAGCTGTACGGCGAGCGGCATGCTTTCGAACTGCGCAACCACCCCGAAGGTGGGCTTGAAGTACGGTTGTTGCTTCCCACATAGGTCCTATAAGCCCTATAGGACCCATAGGACCCATATTCCGAAAAATAAAATGCCGATCCGTACGCTCATCGTCGACGACGAGCCGCTCGCCCGGGACCGCCTGCGCGGCTTCCTCAAGGCCGAGGCCGGCGTCGAGCTCATCGGGGAGTGCGGCAGCGGCACCGAGGCCATCACGGCCATCCGCAACGCCCTGCCGGACCTCGTGTTCCTCGACATGCAGATGCCGGGATGCAACGGCCTGCAGGTGCTGGCCGAGCTGCCCGAGGCGCGCCGGCCCGCGATCGTTTTCGCCACCGCCTACGAAAAGTTCGCGGTGGACGCCTTCGACGTCGCGGCGGTGGACTACCTGCTGAAACCCTTCGATCGCGACCGCTTCCAGCAGGCGCTCCGCCGCGTGCGCGAGCACCTGCAACGCAGCCGCGAGCCGGCGGCGGCCGAGGCGCCGGCGCCGGCGGCCCGGCCCGACCGCATCACCGTCAAGGCCGACGGCCGCCTCGTTTTCCTGAAGCCCGAGGAGATCGTGCGCGTCGAGGCGGCGGACAACTACGTCACGCTGCACCTCGTCAGCGGCCGGCTGATGTTGCGCGAGACGATGACCGCCATCGAGGCGCGCCTCGGCACCGCCGGTTTCGTGCGCGTCAACCGCTCCGCCATCGTCCAGCTCGACCAGATCCGGGAAATCCAGCCCTCCCAGCACGGTGACTATACGGTGGTGATGCGGGACGGCACGAAGCTGCCGCTCAGTCGCAGCCTGCGCGGGCAGCTGGAACGTTTCACGGGTCGCGCCGAGTAGGCGCGATTTTCGCCGCGCCGTTCGCCCCGCCCGGCCCGGGCGGCCACCCCGCGCGTCCGGCACTTGGCCACAGAACCGTTGCCCGCGCGGCTCGCGGGCTATCCTCGCGGATGCTTGCGTTCCCCCTTTCTCCTTCTCCCACGGGCCACCGCCGCCCGGATCATCGCCGCGGCGTGCCTCGGGCTGGCCGGCTTCGCCGTCGCGGCCCCGGAAGTGTGCGCGCCGCCGAACGACTCCTTCGTGCAGCCCGAGAGCACGAAGCGCATGGTGGCGATGCTGCGGCGCATCTACAGCGAGGCCGACCCGCTGCGCAGCCCGTTCCGTTCGGAGGAGAAGGTTCCGCTGCTGCGCGCGCGCCTGGCGAAGGCCGATCCCGCCGGCCGGCTCGACCTCAAGGTCCAGATCGCGCTCCATCAGCTGCAGGCGGGGCACATTGCGGAGGCGCTCAAGGAGTACGACGAGATCGATGCCTACCTGCGCGAGCTGCACTGGATGCCCGAGCCGATGCTGCAGACCACGCTCCTGACGGGGCGCGCGCTCTGCCACCTGCGGGCGGGCGAGACCGCGAACTGCCTGCTCAACCACAACCCCGACTCGTGCCTTTTTCCGATCCAGGGCGGCGGCGTGCACCAGCTGCAGGAGGGCTCGCGCGCCGCCGTGGCGGTGCTCACCGAGCTGCTCACGAAATTTCCCAACGATCTCCGCGCCCGCTGGCTCCTAAACATCGCCTACATGACCCTCGGGGAATATCCCGCCCAGGTGCCGGCGAAGTGGCTGATCGAACCGGCGCGCTTCGCCTCGGAGTATCCACTCGCGCGGTTCCCGGACGTCGCGGGGAACGTCGGCCTCGATGTCGACAGCCTCGCCGGCGGCGTGATCCTGGAGGACTTCGACCACGACGGGCTGCTCGATGTCATGGTTTCGGCGTGGGGCTTCACGGAGCGGGACCAGCTGCGCGTCTTCCGCAACAACGGCGACGGCACCTTCACCGAGCGCACGCAGCAGGCCGGGCTCGAGGGCCTCGTCAGCGGCCTGAACCTCCGGCAGGGCGACTACAACAACGACGGCTACGCCGACGTGCTGGTGCTGCGCGGGGCGTGGCTCGGCACCGAGGGGCACTACCCGTTTTCGCTGCTGCGCAATAACGGCGACTTCACGTTCACCGATGTCACCGAGGAGGCCGGGCTCCTGCACCTCAAGCCGACGCAGTCCGCGGCGTGGTTCGACTACAATGGCGACGGCTGGCTCGACCTCTACGTGGTGAACGAATCCTCCGGCCGCGACAGCAACGCCTGCGAGCTCTACCGCAACAACGGCGACGGCACCTTCACCGAGTGCGCGGCGCAGTGCGGCGTCGACCTCGTGGGCTTCCACAAGGGCGTGGTCGCGGGCGATTTCAACAATGACGGCCGCCCGGACCTCTTCCTCTCGGATCGCGCCGGGCCGAAACGCCTGCTGCGCAACGACGGCCCCGCCGGCAACGCCTGGCACTTCACCGACGTGGCCGAGGCCGCGGGCATCGACGGCCCGCTGCACAGCTTTCCCTGCTGGTTCTGGGACTACGACAACGACGGCTGGGAGGACATCATGGTCACGGGCTACGGCATCCAGGACGTGGGCGACATCGCCGCCGACTACCTCGGCCGGCCGACCTCCGGGATGCGGGCCCGCCTCTACCACAACAACGGCGATGGCACCTTCACCAACGTCAGCAAGGCCGCTGGCCTGAGCCGCGTGCTGCATGCCATGGGTGCGAACTTCGGCGACCTGGACAACGACGGCTGGCTGGACTTCTACGTCGGCACCGGCGACCCGGACTTCGCCACGCTCATCCCGAGCCGGATGTTCCGCAACGACGGCGGCAAGCGCTTCCAGGATGTGACGACCGCGGGCGGCTTCGGGCAGCTGCAGAAGGGCCATGGCATCGCCTTCGGTGACATCGACAACGATGGCGACCAGGACGTCTATTCCGAGGTCGGCGGGGCGGCGGAGACCGACAACTACCACAACCAGCTCTTCGCCAATCCCGGCACGGGCAACCACTGGCTCAAGCTGCAACTCGAGGGCGTGCGCACCAACCGCGTCGCGATCGGGGCGCGCATCAAGGTCGTCGCGATCGAGCAGGGGGCCGAGCGGGCCATTTACCGCACGGTTGGCTCCGGCGCCAGCTTCGGGGCGAACCCGCTCCGCCAGGAGATCGGCCTCGGGCAGGCGGCCGCCATCGACCGCGTCGAAATCTTCTGGCCGGTCACCGGCCAGACGCAGGTCGTCCGCAACCTGTCGCCCGACCACGCCTACCACATCCGCGAGGGCCAGGCCGCGGCCGACCTCCTCGCGCTGAAGAGCTTTGTCCTGCCCCTGACGCCGCCTTCCGGCGGGCACCAACATCACCACTGAGCCGAATTCGTCCTCCCATGAACTTCCGCCACCTGCTTCCGCCCGTCCTGCTTTTGTCCGCGGCCAGTGCGTTCGCCGCCGATCCCGGCCCGGCCTCCGCCGCGATCCCGGACCACCCCCTGGCCACGTACGCCTCGCTGGGCTCGAGTTTCGCCGGGGACACCGGCCTGGCCAAGCTCGGCTGGAGCGAGGCGCAATTCAACGCCTTCCTTGACGGCATCCGCGCGACCTACCGCGGCCAGCCGTACGCTTTAATCGAGGACGCCGGCCGCCTGCGCCAGGAAGTGCAGGAGCGGCTGAAACAGGCCTCCGCGGAAGTGGAACGCGGCCAGCTCGATTTCTCCCAACCGGGCCGGGTGGAGGCGTACATGAAGGAAGCCGTCAAGCAGTACAAACTGCAGCTCTCCGACAGCGGCCTGGCGTACGGGATCAACGAAGGCGGCTCCAACTTCCATCCGGGGCCCGGCGACACCGTGGTGCTCACGTGCGAAGCCGTCGCCGCGGACCGCGAGACCCCGTTGCCGGGCCTCGCCCTGAAGGAGCAGCGCGCCAAGGTCGCGGACCTGCTGCCCGGGCTCAACGAGGCCGTGCAGATGATGTCGCCGCGCAGTTCGGCGCTGGTCGTGCTGCCGCCGGACCTTTCCTTCGGCTCCGGCCCGTGGCCGGACGGCGTGCCCCGCGGTTCGCCGATCCTCTGCATGCTGCAGCTGCACGAGATTGTCACCCCGCCCTGAAATGCTCCCGCTCCGCACGCTCCTGGTCGATGACGAGCCGCTGGCGCGCGAGCGGCTGGGCGGGTTGCTGCGGCGGGAGCCGGGCGTGGAGATCATCGGGGCGTGTGCGACCGGCGCGGCCGCGGTGGCGGCGATCGTGGCGCAGGCGCCGGACCTCGTCTTCCTCGACATGAACCTGCCGGGCGGCGACGGGCTGGAGGTGATTTCGCGCCTGCCGGCGGGGCGGCGGCCGGCGATCGTCGTCGCCACGGCGCATACGGACTATGCCGTGGACGCCTTTGCCGCGGCGGTGGTGGATTACCTGTTGAAGCCCTTCGACGCCGACCGGCTGCGCAGCGCGTTGCAGCGCAGCCGCGACTACCTCCAGGCGCGCGCCGCCCAGCCGGCCCGGCCGGCGGCCGAGACCGGCGTCCGCCTGGCCGTGCGCACGGAGGGCCGGATTGTTTTCCTGCGGCCGGACGAGATCCTCCGCATCGAGGCCGACGACAATCATGTGGTGATCCACCAGGCCGCGGGGGTGCTGCGGTTTCGCGGCACGCTCACCGCCATGGAAGCGCGGCTGGCGCCGGAACGGTTTGTACGCGTGAACCGGTCGAACCTCGTGGCGCTCGACCACATCAAGGAGCTGCAGACCACCTCCGTGGAGGGCGGCGTGCTGGTGTTGCGTGACGGCACCCGGCTGTCCTGCAGCCGGGGATTGCGCGGGCAGCTGGGCCAGCTCGCGGGTTGAGACCCGGCAGGCGGGCAAAAAAAGGACGGCGGCGAAATCGCCGCCGTCCGCAAATCATCGGTCCCGGTGGAAACCGGTCAGAGGTTGACCGTGAAGCTCAGGTTGACCGTGTAGTCGGCAAACGCGGCGTCGCCCGCCTTGTTCTGGCCGTAGGTCGTCACGCGGTTGCGATAGATGGCGATCGGAAGGGTGAGCGTGCCGCTGAAGCGGCCCTTGGAGTAGGTGACACCGGGCTCGACCGAGACCGCGTAGCCGGGACGGCGCGAACCGAGGCTGCCGCCAAACAGGTCGTGCGCGATGACGCCTTCGTTGCGCAGGCCGAGGCTCAGGGCGAGGCCCTGGACACTGGAGAGCTGGTGCTCGACGCCGGCGCGCACCATGTAGCCGTCGGGAATGGAAAAGCCGGTCTTTTCATTCCGCTCCTCGGGTTCGAACAGGTAGTAGCCGTTGCCGTAGATGGACCAGCTCTCGGCGAAGGTATAGTAGCCCTGCATCGAGACGGTGAAGCCCGTGCCGCTGTCGCCCGGCTGGATCGAGGAGTCGACGTAGCGCTCGGCGGGGCCGGACGGGCGGACAAAGATGTCCTTCACCTCGGCGTCGCCGGTCGGGAGCTTGAGGCCCGCGCCGATCTGCAGGTTCCATTTCTTGGCGTTGTCCGGATTGATCACCCAGTAGTTGGCGCCCACCAGCATGTCCGCCATGCCCGAGGCCTGGGTGCTGAACCGCTGGCCCGAGTTGTTGCCGAGATGCTCGTACATCGAGGAGCGGTCGTGGTTCACGAAGGGCAGGATGGCGTAGAGGTTGAAGCGCTTCGTCCAGGCATAGGTCGCCGTGACGTCGTAAAACCAGGAATTGTTGTAGACCTCGGTGCCGTTGTCCGAGCGCTGGGTCTGCTCGTCGTCACCCGCGAAATGGCGGTGCGACTTGAAATGGCGGAGGTTGAAGCCGAGCTGCCATGGCCCTCTTCGAGGTAGCCGCTGCCGTTGATGATGGAGGCGCCGCCGCCGCCGCGGGCGATGACGCAGCCCTGGCCGAAGAGGGATGCGGGCAGGAGGAGCAGGCTGAAAAGCCCGCCGCAGAGGGCGAGCCGGATGATGGTTTTACGGATTGAGTGCGGGGATTGCATGGGGGTTACGGTGGCCGCGGGGCGGGGTTGGGTTTGGACCCGGCGGCGGCGTATGGATGAGGGGAGTACCCCGGAGCGAAAAGCCGGCAGGGACTGTTTGCCGATGGGCAGGGGCGAAGTGCTTTCCGGCCGTTTCGTCCCTTGGATCCGGCAATCCGTCCCACCCGGCTTTTCTTTTCCCCCGGGGAGGGCAATCGTGGGGGCAGGTTCAAACTTTGGTGTTTATTTGGGTAAGAGCGGCCCTGACAAACTAGGCATTTGTCAGGGCCGCTTCTTTTTGCCCCTCGGGAACGGCGCTTCGCCCCAAAACAATTCCTTGCTCCCTGCGTCCTGCCACACTTTACCCGCACACCCTGTTGCTCGCCCGATCATGAAATACCCCCGCCTCCTGTTGGCTTGCCTTGCCCTGTGTTCCTTTTCCTTCCCGGCCCTGCGTGCCGCCGAAAATTCGGTGCTCTACTGGAATGACCAGGCGCTCAACACCACGCGACTGGCCCGCAACCCGCCGCCGATGGCGTCGCTGATCTTCGCGACCTTCCACGGCGCGATCTTCGACGCCGTCAATGGCATCACGCAGACCCACCAGGGCTGGATCGTCCGCGAACCGGCCCCCGCGGGGGCGGACATGGATGCCGCCGTCGCCGGCGCGGCGCACACCATCATGGTCGCGCTCTGGGGCGCCGGCAGCAATCCGCACAATCTCGAGGTGATGTACGACAAGGCGCTCGCCCAGGTGCCTGAAGGTCCCGCCAAGCTCGCCGGCATCGCCTGGGGCGAAAAGGTCGGCAAGGCGGTCCTCGCCGCCCGCGCCAGCAGCGGTTACGACAAGCCGGTCCCCGGCATCTACTCCAGCGTCGAGCAGGGCAGGTGGCGCGAGACCCCGTCAGCCTTCCGGCCGCCCCTCCTGCCTTTCTGGGGCAAGGTGACGCCGTTCGTGATGACCTCCCCCGAGCAATTCCGCGCGCCGGCGCCGGAGACGCTGGGCTCGAAGGAATACGCCGAGCAACTCGCCTTCGTGGCGAAGCGCGGCGCCCGCGACAACGCCGAGCGCACCGAGTACGAGACGCTGAGCACGCCCTTTTGGAACGACGACCTTGGCACCTCCACGCCGCCGGGCCACTGGAATATGATCGCCGCCGACCTCGCGAAGCGGAACCGGCTTTCCGTGCCCGACACGGCGCGGCTCTTCGCGCTCCTCAACTTCGCGCAGGCCGATTCCGGCATCGGTTGCTGGGAAACGAAGTTTTACTACAACACCTGGCGGCCCGAGACCGCCCTCCGCGAAATCGACCCGAAGCTCGCACCCGGCGTGAAGATCGAGCCGGACTTCATCCCGAACATGGCGTCGCCGCCGTTTCCCTCGTACACCTCGGGCCACAGCACCTTCTCCGCCGCCGGCGCCCGCGTGCTCGCGCTCTGGTTTGGCACGGACGACATCGCGTTCAGCGTCACCTCCGACGGGCTGCCCGGCGCGGTGCGCTCCTTCACGAAGCTCTCCGACGCGCAGAAGGAAGCCGGCATGAGCCGGGTCCTCGGCGGCATCCACACCATGTCCGACAACCTCGAGGGCCAGAAGATGGGCGTGAAGATCGCCGACTGGGTCTGGGCGAAGGCACTGCCGCCGCTGGCGAAGTGACACGATTCTCCCTGTAGGGTCGTCGCTTGCGGCGACCTCGGCCGCAAGGTCGGCCCAAGGGCCGACCCTACAAATCCAACCGGATCCGAAATCACCAAAGCTCCCCGAGTAATGCACGCTGAACAATCGTCCGGCTCATTCCCCGTCCTGCCCTGGCTCCTGCGCACGGGCGTGGCCCTGTGTTTCCTGGGCCACGGGGCGTTCGGCCTGATCACGAAGCAGGCCTGGGTGGCGTATTTCGGCGTCGTGGGCATTCCCGAGGCGTGGGCGTGGCAGCTCATGCCCTGGGTCGGCGCCATGGACGTCACCGTCGCGTTCCTCGCCTTTCTCTGGCCGTGTCGCGCGCTCTTCGCCTGGGCGGCATTCTGGGCGGTGTGGACCGCGCTGCTGCGGCCGTTCGCCGGGCAGGGCTGGCCCGAATTTTTCGAGCGCGCCGGGAACTACGGCGTACCGCTGGCGATTCTCGCGCTCACCGGACTGCGCGGCCCGTGGTTCGCCCGCCTGCCGGAGCAATGGCCGGAGATGTCCGCCCCGGTGCGCCGCCGCGCGACCCTTGTCCTGCAGCTTGCGCTGGCCGCACTGCTCGCCGGCCACGCCGCCTGCGCCGTGGTCCTGCAGAAGCCCGGCCTCGCGCAGCACTACGAAGTTTTTGCCGTGGGCGATCCTTCCGGTGTGATGCGCGCGGTCGGCTGGTTCGAGGTCGCGCTGGCGGCTGCGGTGCTCGTATTCCGCGTGCCGGCGCTCCTGGTATTCGCTTGCCTCTGGAAACTCGCGACCGAATCCCTTTTCTTCACCAGCGGCACCCCGGCGCCGCTGTTCGAGATTATCGAGCGCGGTGGCAGCTACCTCGTGCCGCTCGCCCTCGCCTACCTGCTCGCCCGCCGCGAGGAGTCTGCTTCACTGCCGGTCTCCCAGCTGTCGGGCTCGAGCTGACCAACCCTTCTTCCCTCCCATGCGCCTTCCCTCCCTCTTGTTGTGCGTCCTTGCCACTGCGGCGGGCGCTTCCGCCCAGCCGGCCTATACCTCGGCCCCGCTCGCCGAACGCTCCGCGGCCGCCCCGGGCGGCAAGCCGTTCCACCTGCTCGCGGACGAGGAAGTCGGCCTCACCGTGCCCAACCTCTTCAACGACCCGCGCATGTGGGGCGACCGTTTCCGCGAGTTCACGCTCGGCGCGCTGGAGACCGGCGTCGTGGTGGCGGACTTCGACCGCGACGGCCACAACGACATCTACGTCGTCTCCAAGAACGGCCCGTGCGCCCTCTACACGCAGGCGACCTTGGGTCGGTTCAAGGACATTGCCGCCACGGCCGGCGTGGACTGCGTCCCGCAGGACGAGAAGATCGGCAAGATCGGTGCCACGGCGGTCGACATCAACCAGGACGGATGGATGGACCTCTATGTCTGCCGCTACGACGCGCCCAACCTCCTGTTCGTGAACAACGGCGACGGCACCTTCACCGAGCAGGCCAAGGCCCACGGGCTCGACATCAAGGACGCCTCCGTGATGGCGTCTTTCGCCGACTACGACCGGGATGGTGACCTCGACTGCTACCTGGTCACCAACATCCTCGATTTTTCCAAATCCCCGCAGGGCCGCCGCGACTACCTGTTGCAGAACGACGGCCAGGGACATTTCACCGACGTGACCAAGTCCGCCGGCATCTGGGGCCTCACGCAGGGCCACTGCGCCGTCTGGTTCGACGCCAACCAGGACGGCTGGCCGGATATTTACGTCGCCAACGATTTCGAAACGCCGGACCGCCTCTACCTCAACAAGGGCGACGGGACGTTTGCCGACGTGATCGACGAGCGGCTGCCGCACGTCACCTATTTCTCGATGGGGGCCGACTCCGGCGACCTCAACAACGACGGCCTGGTCGACTACGTCGTGACGGACATGCGCGACCGCACGCATCGCCAGTTCATGGCCGGCATGGAGGAGATCGGCCGGGGCCTGTGGGAAATGGAACGGGTCTCGGACCTGATTCCGCAATACATGTGGAACGCCGTCTACCTAAACACCGGCACGGACCGTTTCCAGGAAGTCGCGTCGCTATTCGGCATGCAGGCCACCGGCTGGACCTTTGGCACCCGGGTGGCTGATCTCGACAACGACGGCCGCCTCGACGCCTTCTTCACCACGGGCATGATCCGCAACTTCATCGACGCGGACCTCGTCGACAAGCAGAACGTCGCCCCGTCGCTGGCGGCGCGGGCCAACGTCTGGAAAAATTCCCCGCCGCGCGCCGAGACTCCCGTGGCCTACCACAATCTCGGCGACCTTCGCTTTGCGGACGTCACCGCCGCCTGGGGCCTGGATATTCCCGGGGTCGCGTTCGGTTGCGTGGTCGCGGACATCGACAGCGATGGCGACCTCGACCTGATCTACGCCAACTGCAACGAACCGCCGACCATCATGCGCAACGACCTGGCGGGCGGACACCGCGTGGTGATCAAGCTGGCCGGCCGCGCGCCAAATCGCGACGGCATCGGTGCGGAAATCCGGCTCGAGTCCGCCGGCACCGGTGCGCAGGTGCGCCAGCTCTTCACCGAGCGCGGCATCGTCGCCAGCGAGCCGCCGCTGGTCTCGTTTGGCCTCGGTGATGACACGGTGATCCGGAAGCTCACGATCCGCTGGCCCCGCGGCCAGGTCCAGGTGCTGGAAAATCTGCCGGCCGACCGCCTGCTCACCATCACGGAGCCGGCGCTCGACCCGGCCGCGAAGCCCGCCCCCGCTGTCTTTCACACGCCCGCCCGGGCCGACGCCCTCTTCACCGAGAGTGCGGTGGCGCGCGGTCTCACGCACGAGAACAATGTGCGCCCGTTCGACGAGCTGCTGCGCCAGCGGCTGCTGCCCCGCCGGTTGAACGGCCAGGGCCCGGCGCTCGCCACCGCGGACGTGAACGGCGACGGCGTCGCCGACGTGTTCGTCACCGGCACCGCCGGCCAGGCGGGCGAGCTCTTCCTCGGTCAGGCGGACGGCACGTTCAAGTCCGCGCCGGACCAACCCTGGGCCGCGGCGCTGGAGGCCGATGACGTCGGCGCGGCGTTTGCCGATCTCAACGGCGACGGCCGGCCGGATCTTTTCGTCTCGGCCGGCGGGGTGCAGAGCGACCGGGGCAACCCGTTGCTCAATGACCGCGTTTACCTGAACGACGGGCACGGCCGTTTCACGCTCGCGCCCGAGGGCATGCTGCCCGCCGACGGCGAGAGCACGGGCGTCGTGGCGACGGCCGACTTCGACGGCGATGGCCGGACCGATGTGTTCGTCGGCGGCCGCGTGGTGCCCGGACATTATCCCGACAAGCCGCGCAGCTTCCTTTATCGCAACACCGGCGGAAAGCTCGTCGACGTGACCGACGACGTCGCGCCCGGCCTGCGCGAGATCGGAATGGTGACGGCGGCCGTCTGGGCCGATCTCGACGGCGACGGGAAGCCCGGCTTGGTGGTGGCGACGGAGTGGGGCCCGGTGGTGTGCTTCCGCAACACCGGCGGCCGCTTGGTGGACGTGACCGCCCAGACCGGACTCGCCGGAGTCACCGGCTGGTGGAGTGCGCTCGCGGCCGCCGACGTCAACGGCGACGGCCGGCTTGACCTCATCGCCGGTAACACCGGCCTTAACACCAAATATCGCGCCACGGTGACCGAACCCGCGGTGCTCTTCAGCGGCGATCTCGATGGCAGTGGCAACTCGCGTCTGGTCGAGGCGCAGTATCTGGAGGGCAAGCTCTACCCGGTGCGCGGTCGCAGCAAGCTGGCCTACGCCTATCCCTGGCTGGCCAAGAAATTTCCGACCTATCGGGCCTATGGGCAGGCGACGGTGGAGGAAATCTTCGGCGCCGATCGCCTCGCCGCCGTGCGCAAGCTGACCGCCACCGAGCTGGCGAGCGGCGTATTCCTCCGGCAGCCGGACAATACCTTCCGATTCGAGCCCCTGCCGCGGGCCGCACAGATCGCGCCGATCAATGCGATCGTGGCGCGCGATCTCGACGGTGACGGTCGGGTGGACCTCTTCTGTGTCGGCAACGATTACGGCCCCGAGCCGACCACCGGGCGCTTTGACGGTGGGGTGGGCATGTTCCTGAAGGGCGACGGCAAGGGCGGCTTCACGGCGGTGCTGCCGGCCCAATCCGGCGTGGTGGTGACCGGCGACGCCCGCTCCGCCGTGGCCGTCGACGCCCGCGGCAAGCCCGCTGTGATCGTCAGCCGCTGCGACGGCCCGCTGCTGCTCTTCGAGCGACGCTGACCGGACAAGGCAGCGACCTTACAGGAGATAACGGAGGAAACGGAGAGCCGGGCCTTTATTCGCCTACTCTGTTCCCTCCGTTTCCTCCTGTGAGGTCGGTTCGGTCGGTTCGAATTCCTATGGCGGTTGGGCGGGAGCCCAGCCCTCCAGCGTAGGAGGCGATCTAAGACGCACTCACCCAAGGCTGGCGTGTCGGCGGGAAATAGTGAAACGTCCCGCCATGTTCTCTTACCCCCCATTGAGGACGAGCGTGGCCGTCCTGCTCCTGTTTGGTGCCATCGCCAGTCTTGCCCGCGCCGCCGATGCGGCTCCGGTCGTGCTCTTCAACGGCAAGGACCTGTCCGGCTGGTATTCCTTTCTCGAGAAGCACGGGCGCGACCAGGATCCCAACGGCAACTTCAAGGTCGAGGACGGCGCCGTCCACATCCTCGGGCAGGACTTTGGCTACATCGCGACGGAGAAGTCCTACGAGAACTTCACCCTGACGGTGGAGTTCAAGTGGGGCGAGAAGCAGTTCGCGCCCCGCGCCACGGGCAAGCGCGATAGCGGGATACTCTATCATTTCCCCGAGGACGCGCCGGACAAGGTCTGGCCGAAATCCCTCGAATGCCAGGTGCAGGAGACCGACACCGGTGACGTCTGGTGCATCGGCGGCACGACCGTGGAGTCGCCCAACCGCAGTGCCATCGAGTGGAACCAGCTGCGCGTCTTTCGCACGGCGGACTTCGAGAAACCGCACGGCGAGTGGAACACCGTCACCGTCGTCGCCCGCGGCGACACGATCGAGCACTACGTCAACGGCCACCTCGTCAACTCCGGCACGAAGGCGACCGTCACCCGCGGCCGTATCCTGCTCCAATCCGAAGGCGCGGAAATCTACTACCGCCGCGTCGAGCTGACCCCGCTGCCGTAGCTGGGGAACGTTCCCCGACATACGGATTACTTACGAGAGAGGAATGGTACCGGTTGCGGGATCCGGCATGAGAGCCGGGAATGCGCTACCGGTTGGAAATCAGCGAGGCGGCATTGCAGCAACTTCGCGCCCTGGGCAAGGAACAGCGGCAGCGCATTGGGCGGAAACTGGATGCCTTGCAGACTGGCCTCCAGGGCGATGTCAAGAAGCTGGGTGGAGAACGGGGCCGGTATCGGCTCCGGGTTGGTTCCCTGCGCATCTTGTTCACGCTGGAAAATGACCTTATTTTCGTTCACTTGGTGAAGGACCGAAAAGATGCCTACCGCGACTAAAAGGAACTCTGCCCGCAAACCCACGCTGCGCACCCTGAGCCGCGAAGTGTCGGGGCTCCGCGCCCGGGTCGAGGAATTGGAGGATTTGCGTGATCTCAAGGCCGCTGAGGTTCGCAATCGCGGGAAAGCCGGTGTGCCTTGGGCCAAAGCCAAAGCGGGCTTGGGCCTGGCCTGAGTCCGGCTGCTGTCGGGGAAACACAGGCTCGCTTCACAGGGACAGGGCTGCTCTCAATTTCGTCATGCGCTTTCGTTGCCTGCCCCTTTGCATGTCGTTGCTGATGTCCGCCAGCCTGCCGGCGGCGGAGCCTTCCCCGCTCGCCGCCTCGCCGTCGGAATTCGTCCGCGCCCAGGCGGCCAGCCCCGTCCACTGGCATGCATGGTCCGACGCCACGCTGGCCGAGGCGCAAAAGCAGAAGCTCGCGGTGTACGTGTTCATCGGCTCGCCGCTGAGCGAGCTGACGCGCGCCACGATCAACCAGACCTTCACGAGTGCGAAGACCGTGGCGTGGCTGAACGAAAGCTTCTTCTGCATCTTCGTCGACGCCGACGAGCGGCCGGACCTCGCCGCCTACGGCCAGCACTACATCCGCAGCATCAAGCAGCTCCAGGGCTCGCCCGTGCATCTCTGGCTGACCACCGACCTGCAAATCTACGACGGCGCCAACTACCTGCCGCCGTCCGAGGAGTGGGGGAAGCCCGGTTTCCTGAAGGCCGCCCGCAGCGCGCTGGACACGTGGAATGCGGGGCCCGCCCGCGCCCAAGGGCTGGCGAAGGAGGCGCTCGACCTGATGCGCGTGCCGGCGCTCGCTGCCGATGCCCCGTCCGACGCCACCGCGAAGCTCGATGCCGCCGCCAAGGCCTGGATCGTCACGCTCGACCCGGTCAACGGCGGCTTCGGCACCGCGCCCAAGCAGCCCGAGCCCGAGTTGATCCGCTTTTTGCTCACCCGCGGTGACGCCGCCAGCCGCGATGCCGCACTCAACGCCGCCCGCGCCCTCGTGAAGGGCGCCCTGCGCGACCCCGTCGACGGCGGCTTCTACCGCCGCTGCATCGACGAGGCGTGGAAGGAGCCGTACTACCAGAAGACGCTGATCGATCAGGCCCGCATCGCGCTGGCACTGTTCGACGCCGCGGATGCCGCCAAGGACGACTCGCTCCGCCAAGCGGGCATTGGCGCGCTTGATTTCGCGCTCAAGGAATTGAAACGTCCCGACGGCACGTTCGCCGCCGCGCTCGATGGCACGCTCGAGGAGAATGCCGACCCGGCGAAGCGGCCGAACTTTGTGCGCGTTGGCGGTGCCCCGACCGGGTCGCTGGGACTGTTGCTGACCGCGTTGCTCCGGTCAGGAGAGGGCAAACGCTTCAATCCTGAGGTAGCCAAGCTCACCGCTCGACTCACTGGAAATCCTGACACGGGCGCGCTTGCTCACCTGCAAGGCGCTCCGTGTCCGGCAACGGCGGCGGATGCTTTGAGTGTGGTTGCACCGCTCAAGGCGCTCGGGAGCCCGCGCCAGGCAGACCAGCGTCTCCTCTGGGCGAATGAGACTTATTTCGATTCCGCCACCGGAACCTACCAATCCGCGCCAGTGCAGCTTCCGTTGGGCATCGCTGTCCGCGTGCCAGCCTTGGGCGAGACGCCCTCCGCCGAGGTGCTGGCGCTGCTTGCCGGTGTCGACGCCAAGACCGCCACCCGCATCCGCCAAGCGCTGCTCGGCAACATCGAGTACGACGAACAACCCCCGGGCGACGTGCTGCTGGGCTTGGGCCAGAAGTGATGGCCACGAAAAACACGAAGTACCGCCCGCCGGTGAAAGCTGCAATGCGCCTCTAGGCGCGCGGGGCACATGGTGGCGGGCAAAACGATTTTTGTGCTTTTTGTGGCCAACCGGTTTGGTGGCCCCAGCTGAATCCCATGCCCGCGCCCAAGGCCTACGTCTACATCCTCCGCTGCGGCGACGGGACGTTCTACATCGGCACCGCGCGCGACGTGGCGGAACGGCTCGCCACGCATCAGGCGGGCAAGGGCGCCAAGTACACCCGCTCCCGCGGCCCGCTCGCGGTCGTCTTTCAGGAAGGCCCGATGACCGTCAGCCGCGCCCTCCGCCGCGAACACCAGCTGAAGCAGCTGACGCGGACGCAGAAGGCGGCGTTTGTGGCTGGAAAGCTGAAAGTGGTGCTGCTGCGGCGTAAGACGAAACGCCGGCATTGATCGATTCCACCCGGAAGACCAAGGCATCGACCTTACAGGAGGTAACCGAGGTAACGGAGAAAACCCCCTCCGTTCTCTCCGTTTCCTCCTGTAAGGTCGCTTGGTTCGGTTAAGGAATCTCGATCGTCTGCGCGCCGCCCTTCAGCGCCACGCTTTTCCCGCCCCAGACAAACTCGCCGCTCACCCCCGCCGGCAGCGTGATCTCCGCCTTCACGCCCGTGCCGGCGCGTTGCAGCTTGGCGACGATTTCCCCCTGCGGATGCGGCACCTTGCCCTCGGCGCGCTGTAGCGTACCGAGATGCGGTTCGATCCGTACGGTGGCGAAGCCCGCGGAGGCCGGCTCGATGCCGCAGACCGTGGCGAGCAGTTCGTAGAGCGGCGAGGCGCTCCAGGCGTGGCAGTCGGACCGGGTGCCCTTGAATATCTCCGGGAAGGTCGTGAAACCCTCCGCGATCGCCTGGTGCCAGGGTGCCAGCCGGGCGACGTATTCGTCGCCGAGTCCGGCCTTTTTCATGGCGCGCAGCAGGTAGAAGCTGAAGTAGGCGCTCGATTGCACCAGCGACTTGTCGTCGGCGATGCGCCGCATGAGATCGTGTGCGGCCGGGCCGTCGATCGCGCCGGCGAGCACGGCGAAGGTATTGGTGTGCTGGCTGAAATTCTTCTTCGCGGGCGTATCGGCATAAAGCTTCCGCTCCGCGTCCCAGCATTGCGCCGTGACGGACTTCTTCAACTGCGCGGCGAGCTGCGCCCAGTGCGCGGCCTCGTCGTGGAGTTCGAAGGCATCATAGAGGTCCGCGGCATGTTGGAGCGTGTAGGCCAGCTGCAGCGTGATCGTCGCCGAGCCGCCTTCGCGGCCGCCCGGCGGTACACCGCCGAGCGCCAGCTGGGGATCCACGGGCCAGGCCTTGTCGTTCGTCCAGTCGACAAACGGCCAGTAGGGCAGGGCGCCGAGCAGGCCCGTGGCGGGATCGAGGTGACGCTCGTACCACGCGAGCACGTCGTGCACGCCAGGCAGGCGGGCGCGGACGAACTCTCGGTCCGGCCGGTGGCGCCAGTAGTCGTGCACCATGTCGATCCAGAAGAGCGAGAAGGTCGGGATGAGTTGCGCGCTGGCCGACGGATAGCGGCTCTGGGTGATGCCCTCGGGGATGCGCGACTGGTCATACAACTCGATGGCGTTGCGCACCAGGCGGTCGTCACCCGCGACGTAGAACGAGATCAGGCTTTGGATGCGCGTGTCGCCGACGTACTGGAGCTGCTCGTAGAAGGGGCAGTCCATGTAGGTCTCGTAGGCGCAGAGCCGGGCCGTACGCCAGCCCACCTCCCACACCTTCGCAAGGCGGGGATCATCGCTGGTGAAGGAGCCCTTCTCGACAAACGGATAGCCGGTGAAGAGGCCAAAGAAGTTCTGCACGACCAGCGGCTCGGCGCCGGTTTCGACCTTGAGCTCCACGTAACGGAACGTGCGCCAGTCGTCGGTGGTGAACAGCCGGTCGGCACCGCCATCGGGCAGGAACTCGTCGCCCGTACCGACCAGCTGGCGGCCCTCGACGTCGTTCCGGTTGCCCTTGTGGATCTTCTCGTCGACGAGGGCTTCGGCGTAGCCGAGCCGTACTCGCGCGCTTTTGCCGCCGGAGACAGTCAGTTGCGGGTAGGCATTGGTGAGGTAGCCCTGGTCAAGGAGCACGGAGGCCTTGCTATGCGCTGGCACGGTGAAGGGTGCGAGGCCGGGGGCGAAGGTCGGGCTGAGGGTCACGCCTTCCGCGCGCCGGACGCCCGGTTGCGGCAGCGGGGTGAGCTCCATCAGCGGCGTCGTGCGGGGACTCAGCCACGAGGTGCTCTCGCCCCCGGCGCCGGAAGGGAGGCCCGGCGCCACCGCCTTGGCCTCGTGCCAGGCGCTGTCGTCGAAGTCGACAGCTTCCCAGCCCCAGGGATAAAGGCTGGCGTCATGGCTTTCGCCCGGCCCGAGCGCGAAGTAGGTGTGCAGCCGGTCCCGCTCGTCGCGGAAGGGACGCGTGGAGGCGTCGGCGATGACGTTCCAGTGGGTCATGCCGGTCGTCACGTCACCGGCTTCGCCCGGATCGCCCTGGACCATGAACGCCAGCCGGTGGCCCATGTTGGAGAGCGGCCCGCCGTCCCCGTAGCTGCGGACGCGCAGGGTGATGACGTTTTTCCCGGTTTGGAGCCACGGGGCGAGATCGATGCTCTCGTACCGCCAGAGCGGGGCGGCGCTCCATTGCGGCCCGGTGCACACGGTGTGGCCGTTCACCTTGAGCAGGTAGCGGGCGTCGGCGCTGACGTGGACGACAAACCGGTCGGGTTTCGTCGACAGCATGAAATTCCGGCGCGCGAGCAGCACGGCGTAGTCCGAGCGGGGGACCGAGAGGTCGGTCACCCAGTGGCCCGGCCAGCGGCCGCGCTGCAATTCCGGCGCCGGGGTGGGGAGCCCGCTCTGGGCGAAGGCCACGGACCAGGCGAACAGGAAGACGGCAGCGACGGGGAGGCGGAAGCGCATGCGGGAACTATGCGGGAGCGCCGGGCCGGCGCCAGCAAAAGGACGGCGAGCCCGCCATTGACGCAGGCCGCGATTCCCGCGTTTTGGTGGCGGTGCTCGTCTTCAACAAATTCCTGCCGCTGTTCATCCTGCCGTTCGGCATGGTGTGCGCGCTGGTCGTGCTGGCGGTCGTGCGGAAGAAACGGTGGCCGGCGGTCCTGGCGCTCGTGGTGCTTTATGGCGCGAGCATCCCGCTGGTGTCGAATCTCCTGCTCGGCTGGCTGGAGGCGCACTATCCCGCGATCCCGGTGGCCGAGGCGGGGCCGGCCGATGCGGTGGTGGTCCTCGGCGGCATCCTCGGGCCGCAGGTCGCGAAAGACGCCGGGATGAACTGGGCGGAATCGGTGGAGCGGTTCCAGGCGGGCGTGGCCCTCGTCCAGGCCGGCCGGGCCGACCGGCTGTATTTTTCCGGCGCGCCGCGCCGCGCGCTCGGGCAGCAAACCACGGAAGGCGAGGAATTGCGCCGCCAGGCGATCGCGCTGGGCGTTGCCCCCGACAAGATCGTCGTGACGCCCTTCGTCGACAACACGGCGATGGAGGCGTCGACGATCGCCGCGCTGCTCAAGGCGGAGAGTCGCAAGCGCGTGATCCTCGTCACGACGGCCTGGCACCTGCCGCGCGCGGCGATGCAGTTCCGGCGAGCCGGCGTGGAATTCATTCCCTTCCCGGTGGACTTTCAAGTCGACCCGATGCGGCGGATCGGGGTGATGGATTTCGTCCCCAATGCCGGCTCCTGGCAGGGGACGGAGACCGCGATTCGCGAATGCTACGGCTACGCCTTCTACGCGATTTTCCGGCGTCCGGCGGCGCCGGCTCAGTAGGCGCGTTGCGCAAAGACGTTGGCCACGCCCTCGGCGCGCAGCAGCCGCGCGAGCCCGGCGCTGCGGATGCCGCGCCGGCAGCCGAGCAGCACGGGACCGCGCGTCGCGAATGCGCGCACGGCGGCGAGATCGTTCGCGGCGAGGCGCTGCCAGCCCGGCGGCGGTTCGACCGCGTCGCCGGGTTCGACCAGGAAGACCGCCTGCGCGCCGGGTAAGGTTCCGCTCTCGGCAAACAGCGCCGCATCGGCGGCGGGATCGACCGCGCGCAGCCGCTCGACCGGGGCGCAGACGGGACAGTCCCGGCGGGCTGCGCGCTCGATGGCCAGCGTCGTGCCGTCGAGCAGGTTCACGAGGCGCGTGCGGCGGGCGGCGAGTTCGCCGATGCCGAGCAGGACCTTGAGCGCCTCGCCGGCCTGCTGCACGCCGAGCACGCCGACCGCCGGGGCAAACACCGGCCCGCCCGCGCAGCTGCCGACTTGGTCGAGCGCCTCGGGGCTTTGCCCGGACCACTGGCAGTGCAGGCAGCCGGGGACGCCGGGCTGGAAGAAATTCAGCTCGCCCTCGAAGCGGTGGACCGCGGCCGAAACCAGCGGCACGCCCGCGGACCGGCACGCGTCGTGGAGCAGGAAGCGCGCGGCGAAATTGTCGGTGCAATCGAGGACGACCGACCGGCCGGCGACGAGCGCGGGGGCGTTGGCGGCGGTGAGGTGGCCGTCGTGGGCAGTGACGTCGATGGCGGGATTGTGCCGCCGCAGGCGCGCGGCGCCGGCAAGGGCCTTGGGTGCGCCGATTTCCGCGGGGGTGAAGAGGATCTGCCGGTGCAGGTTGGAGCGCTCGACCAGGCCGCCGTCGACCAGCGTCAGGTGACCGATGCCGGCGCCGGCGAGATAGAGCGCGGCGGGACAGCCGAGGCCGCCCACGCCGACGACGAGCACGCGCGCGGCGGCGAGCTTCGCCTGCCCGGCGGGGCCCACCTCGGGCAGCGCGGCCTGGCGGGCGTAATATTCCTCGGCGTGGCCCGGGTCGACCGCGTCGGTCGAACAGTTCACCCACTCGGCGGCACCGTCGGGATGATGCTCCTTCTTCCAGATGGGCAGGCGGCGCTTGATCTCCTCGATGACGTGCCGGCACGCGGCGAAGCCGGCGGCGCGGTGGGCGGAGGCGACGCCGATCCAGACGGCGATGTCGCCGATGCCGAGCGTGCCGGTGCGGTGCACGCAGAGGACCTTGGTGCCGGGGTGGAGGCTTTCGGTTTCCGCCACGAGCGCCGCGCCTTCCTGCTGTGCCATCTCGTCGAAGGCCTCGTACTCGAGCTTCGTCACCGGCTTTCCGAGGTGGTGGTTGCGCACCCGGCCCTCGAACACGGTGAGCGCGCCGGTCTCGGCCGCGTCCAAGCGGACGCGGAGGGCGGCGGGGTCGATCGGTGTGGAAGTGAGTTCGAACATGGGGGGGTGCTAGCTGAGAGCTGAGAGCTTAGAGCTGAGAGATCGGGCCGCTTTGTCTGGAAAAGGAAAGTTCATGATTGGTGCTTTGCTCTGAGCTCTCAGCTCTAGGCTCTCAGCTTGATTCAACCCCCGGCGACGGGAGGAATGAAAACAATGCGATCGCCGGCGTTCAGCGCGGTGTCCATGGCGGCGTAGCGTTCGTTGACCGAGACCCGCAGCAGGTGTTCCGGAAAGACGAGAGCGGGAAAACGCTGCTGCAGCTCGGCATACAGGGCGGCGGCGTTGGCCGCGGTCGTGTTCACTTCGACCGTCGGGCACCCGGCTTGCTCGCGGAGGATCGCAAAGAAACGGACGTGGAGGGGGCGAGAAGACACGGATGATGCCTTAACGATTGGAGGGTCGGGCTCCCGCCCGACCGGTCGGGCGGGAGCCCGACCCTCCAGCGAAGTTGCAGTTAGTTGTGTTCACCCGCCGATCTCCGACATCCCCCGCGCCGCCGGGATCAAATGCTGCTCCAGCCCGTGGCCCCAGGGTTTCTCGAACACAGCCTGGCCGATGGCCGCGCGCAGCGTGGCATCGTCGGCGCCGCCGCGCAGGAGCGGGCGCAGGTCGACCTCGTTGTCGCGCAGCAGGCACAGGCGCAGCACGCCGTCGGCGGTGAGGCGGAGGCGGTTGCAGTCGGCGCAGAAGGGTTTCGAGACCGGGCTGATGAAGCCGACCGCGCCGCGCCCGCCCGGCAGGCGGTAGAGCCGGGCCTCGCCGTCGAGTTTGCCCCCGTCGACGAGGGTGAGCGGGCCGAAGGCGCGCGTGAGGGTGGCGAGGAGTTCGTCCTCGGTGACCATCTCCTTGGTCTGGAAGCTCGCGTTGTTGCCGAACGGCATCTGCTCGATGAAGCGCACCTGCCAGTCCTGGTCGAGGGTGAGCCGGGCGAGTTCGATCACGTCCTCGTCGGTCGTGATGTCGCGGCAGACGACGGCGTTGAGCTTGATGCGCAGGCCGGCGCGGCGGGCGGCGTCGAGCCCGGCCCGGACGTCCCGCAGGTTGCCCCAGCGCGTGAGCCGGCGGAAGCGGGCCTCGTCGAGGCTGTCGATGGAGATGTTGGCCGACTGCAGACCGGCGTCGCGCAGCGGCTGGGCGAGCTGGTCGAGCAGTACGCCGTTGGTCGTGAGGCCGACCTTGGCGATGCCGGGCGTGGTGGCGGCGTGGCGCACGAGGTTGACGAGGCCGGGCCGCAGGGTGGGCTCGCCGCCGGTGAAGCGGATCTTGCGGAAGCCGATCGCGCCGAAAATCGTGATCAGCCGGCGCAACTCGTCGTCGCTGAGCAGCTCGTGCCGCGGCCGGAAGGTCATGTGCTCCGGCATGCAGTACACGCAGCGGAGGTTGCACGCATCGGTGAGCGAGATGCGGAGGTAGTCGATGTCGCGATTGTAGCGGTCGAAAGGCATGGGTCGTCAGGCGCCGGGCTGGCGCAGTACGTAGTGCGGGGACGAGGAAAGGGCAAACAGGTCGGAGGTCAGGCCTTTTCGGGTCGCGCGGCCGCGCTCGAGGACGAGCACCTCGCTGCACAGAGCCACGACCTCGTCGGGCGAATGCGTGACATAGAGCATGGGCAGCGCGAACTCGTCGCGCACCCGCAGCAGGTACGGCAGCAGGCGCTCGCGCAGCGGCAGGTCGAGGCTGGCGAGGGGCTCGTCGAGCAGGAGCAGGCGCGGCGCGGCGAGGAGCGCGCGGCCGAGGGCGACGCGCTGCCGCTCGCCGGCGGAGAGCGTGGCCGGGGCCCGCCCGGCCAGCGGCGCGATCTCGAGCACCTCGGTTACGTGATCGTAAGTCAGGCCCGGCGGGCGCGCCGCACCCGGCTTGGTCCCGAAGAGCAGGTTGGCGCGCACGCTGAGGTGCGGGAAGAGCGCGCCGTCCTGCGGCACGTAGCCGATGGCGCGGCGCTCGGGCCGGACAAACTGGCGCGCGGCGGCATCGGTCAGCACCTCGCCGTCGACGATCACCCGGCCGGCGACAGGCCGGCGCAGGCCGGCGATGACCTCGAGCAGGGACGTCTTGCCGGAGCCGGACGCGCCGAAGATCGCGGTCATCGGCGCGGCGAGCGTCGCGTCCACCTCGAGCGTGAAGTGGGCGAGCGGCAGGCGAAGGCCGGAGAGTTCGACGCTCATGCGCGCTGCCTCCGCAGGAACCACTCGCCGAACCACACGGCGGCGAAGGCCAGCGCGACCGACACGCCGAGGAACTGGAGCGCGTCGGCGTCGCGGTTGAGCTGGACGAGATGATAGATCGAGAGGGCGAGCGTGGCGGTTTTGCCCGGGATGAAGCCGGCGACCATGATCGTGGCGCCGAACTCGCCGAGCGCGCGGGCGAAGGCGAGGATTGTGCCGGCGACGAGGCCGCGCGCGGCGAGCGGCACCGTGATGGTGCAGAACACCCGCACCCGGCCGGCGCCGAGCGTGCGCGCCACCTGTTCGAGCCGCGGGTTGACGCCCTCGAAGGCCACGCGCGCGGCGCGGGCGAGCAGCGGAAACGACATCACCGCCGTGGCCACGACGACGCCCCGCCAGGTGAAGATGATCTCCCAGTTCGGGTGCGTCGCGAACCACTCGCCCAGCGGGCCGTGCCGACCGAAGAGCTTCAGCAGCAGGAGGCCGGTGGCGACTGGCGGCATGACGAGCGGGAGCGCGACGAGTGTTTCGACGAGCGACTTGCCGCGCCAGGCGCGCCGGGCGAGCAGCCAGCCGAGGCCGACGGCCAGCGGCAGGTTCAGGAGCGTGCTGAAGGCGGCGACGCCCAGGGTGAACCCGATGACCTGCCAGGCTTCGGACGTCATCAATGCAGGATAATGAAACCGTATTTCTCAAACACGACCTGGGCGTCGGGCGAGAGCAGGTAGGCGAGCAGGTCGGCGGCAGCTTCCGGCTGCCGACTGGCCTTGACCAATACGACCGGGTAGGAAATCCGCGGCCCCGCTTCGGCCGGAACCTCGAAAGCGATGCGCGCGCCTTTCGCGATGAGTGCGTCGGTCTTGTACACGATGCCGGCGCTGACGTTGCCGGACTCGACGGCGGCCAGGCAGGCACGGACATTCTCGGTCGGGATGACCTTTGCCGCCACCTGCGGCCAGAGCTCGAGTTTCTCCAGGTAGGACCGGGCGTAGATGCCGGCCGGCACCGTCTGGGGTTCGGCGAGTGCGAGTTTCGTGACCCCGGGCCGGGCGAGATCGGCGGGGCCGGCGATGGTCAGGGTGCTGTCCCGGGGAACCACGATCACCAGCGTGTTGCCCAGGAGGCTGCGGCGGCTGGAGGATACAACCCGGTCAGCTTGGGCGAGATCGCTCACCTTGGCCTCGTCCGCGGAGAAGAAAAGGTCGGCCGGGGCGCCCTCCTTGATCTGGCGGGCGAGGACGCTCGAGGCGGCGAAGTTGAAGAGAAGCTTGTTGCCGCTGGCCGGTTCGTATTTCTGCGCAATCTCCTTCAGCGCGTCCGACAGGCTGGCGGCGGCGAAGACATTGATCTCGGCGGCGAAGGCCGGGAGGGCGAGGCAGGACAGCAGGAGCAGGCGGAACACGGCGCGCATCGGGCGATATCCGATGCGTGGCGTTATATTTAGTCAAATATAACGGAGGCGGAATCCAAGCCGCGACCCAACACACCCCGGCGCTGCGCGCCACCCCTCTTGATAGAGGGGAGTTCCAGCCCTCGCAGCCGGGTCCCCTCTATCAAGAGGGGTGCCCGAAGGGCGGGGTGTGTTCAATGCAGCAGCGCCCGCAACGCCATCCAATCGGCCGCGGTAGCCTCCTCGCAGGCCCGTTCCATCCGGTGGTAGAGCTGGAGCACCTGTTCGCCGAGCGGGGTGAGTTCGGCGCCGCCGCCGCTGCCGCCGCCGCGGGTGCCGGCGACGAGCGGGGCGGTGAAGAGGGCGTTCATTTCACGGACCAGGCTCCAGGCGCGCGGATAGGACATGTCCATCTCCTGCGCGGCGGTGCGGATCGAGCCGGTGGCGGCGATGTACTCGAGAAGTTCGGCCTTGCCGGGCCCGAAGGGCGGTTTGCCGGCCTGGACGACGCGCAGGCGCGGCACGAGGACGGGGCCGGTTTTTTTCCCGGCCATCAGGAAGCGGGTTGGCGCAGCTTCGGGCGGAAGCCGGCAATGTGGTCGAGGCACTCGGCGATGGCGGGCGTGAGCAAAGGCAGGCACTCGCCGATGGCGCGGGGGCGTCCGGGAAGATTGATGATGAGCGAGCGCCCGCGCACGCCGGCGGTGGCGCGGGAGAGGATGGCGGTCCTTACCTTGGCATAGCTCTGCATCCGCATGATCTCGCCGAAACCGGGCAGCTCGCGCTCGAGCACGGCGCGCGTGGCCTCGGGCGTGACGTCGCGCGGGGCGGGGCCGGTGCCACCGGTCGTCACGATGAGCGCGCATTGCTCGACGTCAGCCAGCCGGATGAGCGTCGCCTCGATCTGGCTGCGTTCGTCGGGCAGCAGCACGCGGACCCACTCGACCGGCTCGTCGAAATGGCCGGCGACGAGACGCTCGATCTCGGGGCCGCTCTCGTCGGCATAGACGCCGTTCGCGGCGCGGTCGCTGAGGGTGACGCGGGCGACTTTCATGCGGAGGATTTAACCACGGAATACACAGAACACACAGAAACAGGACGGGATCCTTCGTTCTTCCTTCTTACTTCTTGTTTTTTTCGATCACCCGAATCTCCCCGATGGACATGCCCTTGTCCACGGCCTTGCACATGTCGTAGAGCGTGAGTGCGGCGACGGCGGCGGCGGTGAGGGCTTCCATCTCCACGCCGGTCTTGCCGGTGAGCGCGGCGGTGGCGCGGATGGCGATGCCGTCCTGCTCGACGGTGAACTCCACGTCGACATGGCTCAGCGCCAGCGGGTGGCAGAGCGGGATCAGCTGGGCGGTCGACTTCGCCGCCTGGATGCCGGCGATCTTGGCGACGGTGAGGACATCGCCCTTGGGCAGCGCCTGGGCGCGGAGTAACTTGATGGTTTTCGGCGAGCAGGTCAGGCGGCCGGTCGCTGTCGCGGTGCGCTGCTGGTCGGGCTTGGCGCCGACGTTGACCATGCGGGCGCCGCCGTCGGCGGCGATATGCGAGAGTTTTTTCGCGGGGCGCTTCACGGGCACGGAATGAATTCGACCGGTTGCGCCGGGTCGAGGCTGTTTGCGGGCAGCGGGAGCAGGGCGTTGGCGCCGACGAGGCCGGAGCTGTCACCGGAGCTGGCCAGCGGCAGCAGCGTGAGCTCGTGCATGCCGTTCGCCACGACGGCGCGGCAGGGCCAGAAGGTGCGCCGCGCATCCGGCGACGGCGGCTTCGTGCCGGCGGCGAGCCGGCCGGTCAGCCGCGGGCGCGGGACATCGAGGCCCGTCTGCAGCTTCTGGAGCAACGGCGCGACGAAGAGTTGGAAGGTCACCCAGTGCGACACCGGGTTTCCGGGCAGGGCGAAGGCGAACTGCCGGCCCTTGCGAGCGAAGACCAGCGGCTTGCCGGGACGGAGGTTAAGCTGTTCGAAATGCAGCTCGAAGCCGAGGGACTTGAGCAACGGGCGCGCGAAGTCGTAGTCGCCCGCCCCGGCGCCGCCGGAAATGAGCAGGATGTCGTAGGGGCGAAATCCCTGCAGCGCCGCCTGGGCCGCCGTGAGGCTGTCCTTTGTGTAGGCATGGCCGGCGGCGTGGGTCCCGTGGGCCGCGAGCAGCTGTTCGATCAGCGTCGAATTGCTGTCCCGCACCTGCGCACCGGTGGGCGTGTGGGCGGGCGGCACGAGCTCGTCCCCCGTGACGAGATGGCCGCAAGCCGGTGCGCGGCTGACCTCGGGCTCGACCACGCCGACGGCGGCGAGGGCCGCGAGTTCCGGCGCGCCGAGCCGCGTGCCGGCCGGCACGACGACATCGCCCGCGCGGCGGTTTTCGCCGCGGCGGCGGATGAAATCCGGCAGGGTGCCAATCTTCGTAATACGAACATTTACACCCTCGCGTGCGGTGTCCTCCTGGCGCACGACGCAGTCGGCGCCGGCGGGGATCGGGGCGCCGGTGAAGATGCGGACGCATTCGCCCGGGCCCACGGTGCCGGCGAAGGCGGCGCCGGCGGGGGCTTCGCCAATGACGCGGAGCGGCGAGCCGAGGTCGGCGCGGCACGCGGCGTAGCCGTCCATGGCGGAGGCGTCAAACGGCGGCGAGTCGACGTCGGCGCGGGCCGCCGTGCGCAGGGTCCGTCCGCGGGCGTGGCGCAGGGAGGTGCGTTCCGTTTCGAGCGGCGTGACCCGCTCGAGGATGAGCCGGAGCGCTTCCTCGACCTGGATCATGCGCCCTTTCGTTTGGAGCGGCCGGCGGCCTTCTTCTTCGGGGCGGGCGTGACGATGAACGGGCTGAACAGCGCGCGCAGCTTCTGCGGGAAACGGCCGCTGAGGAGCACGCCCTCGTCGACCGATTCCTGTTTCCGCACCTGGCCGGCCTGGTGGAGCTTCGCGACCACGTCGTAGCGGTGGTGCGGGATGAGCAGGTCGACGGAATCCTGGTTGTCCTCGGTCAACTCCTCGCAACGCGCCAGCAGGCGGTCGAGGCCCTCGCGGGTGTGGACGCTGATGAAGAGCGCATCGGGATGCTGCGCGCGCATCAGCGCGAGCGACTGCGGGTCGGCGGCGTCGACCTTGTTGAAGACGGTGATCATCGGCTTGTCGGCCGCGCCGAGTTCGCCGAGCACGGCGAGGGTCGTGGCATGGTGCTGGGCGACGTTGGGGTTGGTCACGTCGAGCACGTGGATCAGAAAGTCGGAGACGACCACCTCCTCCAGCGTGGCCTTGAACGCCTCGACGAGGCGGTGTGGGAGCCGGCGGATGAAACCGACGGTGTCGGTGAGGAGTAGCTTGCGGCCGTCGGGCAGGCTGAGCTGGCGCGTGGTCGGGTCGAGCGTGGCGAAGAGCTTGTCGACCGCGAGCACCTCGGCGCCGGTGAGCTGGTTGAGCAGCGAGGATTTGCCGGCGTTGGTGTAGCCGACGATGGCGGCGCCCGGGACGGGCGTGCGCTGGCGCTTGCGGCGCTGGGTGGCGCGCTGGGAGATGACGAGGGCGATCTCGGATTTCAGGCGCGCGATGCGGTCGCGCACGATGCGGCGGTCCTGTTCGAGCTGGGTTTCGCCTTCGCCACCCATCGAGCCTTTGCCGCGCTGGCGGGAAAGGTGGGTCCAGGCGCGGGTGAGGCGGGGCAGGGAGTACTCCATGCGCGCCAGGGCGACCTGCAGGACGGCCTCGCGGGTGTGGGCGCGGTCGGCGAAAATCTCGAGAATGACCTCCTGGCGGTCGATGACGGCGAGGCCGGACTCCTCTTCCCAGTTGCGCTGCTGGGCGGGGGAGAGTTCCTCGTCGATCACGATGAGGTCGGCGCCCTCGTCCTTGGCGCGCTGCATCAACTCCGCGGCCTTGCCGGAGCCGATCAGGAACTTCGGCTGCTGGCGGTCGCGGAGGGTGACGAGGGTGGTGCCGGTGATGACGAGGCCGAGGTTCTCGACGAGTTCCTGCAGTTCGCCGAGCAGTTCCGTGCCCTCCCCGGCCTGCATGTCGGGCGTCTGCACGCCCACGAGCAGGGCGCGGGTGGTTACTTTCACATCGTTGAGGAAATCGGCCATGGGAAAGGGAGTGCTACGCGGTGTAGCGGGGGAGTCAAACGACGATCAGGTGGCGGGCCTCAGGATCATAGGACCTATAGGGCCTATGGCTGGCCGCTCGGTGGTGTTTCCCCGGCCAGCACCTGCCGCGCCCTTTCCCGGTCGAGCTCGCCCTCCCACGCGGCCACCGCGATCACCGCCACGCCGTTGCCGATCAGGTTGGTGACGGCGCGGGCCTCGGACATGAAGCGGTCGATGCCGATGATGAGCGACAGGCCGTTCTCGGGGATAACGTGCGTGGACTTCAGGGTGGCGGAGAGGGTGACGAAACCACCGCCCGTGACCGCCGCGGCGCCTTTGGAAGTCAGGAGGAGGATGCCGACGATGCCGAGTTGTTGCAGGAGGGTCAGCGGCGTGTCGGTCGCCTGGGCGACGAACACGGCGGCCATCGTCAGGTAGATGCAGGTGCCGTCGAGGTTGAAGGAATAGCCGGTCGGCAGCACCAGTCCGACGATCGGGCGGGCACAGCCCAGGCGCTCGAGCTTGGCCAGCATGCCAGGGAGGGCGGGTTCGGATGACGAGGTGCCGATGACCAGCAGGATTTCTTCACGGATGTACCGCAGGTAGCGCCACAGGCTCAAGCCGACCAGCCGCATGACAGCGCCCAGCACCAACACGATGAAGGCCCCCATGGTGAGGTAGACGCTGAGCAGGAGCTTCGCGAGGGACGCGAGGGATTCGAGGCCGTACTTGCCGACGGTGAAGGCCATCGCGCCAAAGGCCGCCAGCGGGGCGAAAAGCATGATGATGCCCACCACGCGCATCAGAATTTTGAAAAGGACCTCCAGCAGGTGGATGGCCGTCTCGGCTTTCTCTCCGAGCTGGGCGGCGGCGACGCCGCAGAGCACGGCGATCAGCAACACCTGCAGGATTTCCCCTGAGGCGAAGGCGCCGACGAAGGTGGTGGGAATGATATTCAGCAGGAAGCCGACCAGCGTGAGTTTCTCGGCGGCGGCGGCATAGCTGCTGGTGCCGGCCAGGTCGCTCGCGCTCGCATGAATACCGGCGCCGGGCTGGACCCAGTTGACGACCAGCAGGCCGATGAGCAGGGCGAGGGTGGTGAGGATCTCGAAATAGACCAGGGCCTTCAGGCCCACGCGGCCGACCTTGCGCAGGTCGCGCATACCGCCGATGCCGATGACGATCGTCGAGAAGATGATCGGCCCGATCAGCATTTTCACCGCCTTGATGAACGCGTCGCCCAGCGGTTGCAGCGCGGTGCCGAACTCCGGCTGGAAATGACCGACCAGCGAACCGAGCACGACGGCGACGAGCACCTGCACGTAGAGGTGGCGGAGGTATTTCATGGGGTAGGGGAAACTTCGCGCGCCAGGGAGCCGGGCTCAGGTATCCTGCGGGCTCCATCCAGTCGCCTCCCGGATGGCGCGGCAATCGACAAAGCTGGCCAGCGGCGGCGGCGTCTTGAGCGGGACGTCCGCGTAGTAGCGCCGACGCAATTCCTCGACGTCACCGCCCACCAGCGGGCGGGCGGCGGCCGGGAGAAAAACATGGAAACCCTGCAGCGGGGCGGCGAGCGCCGCGCGGATAAGCCGGGCGCCGTCGGCGTAGGTCAGCCAGGTGAAGGCCTCGTCCAGGAAGGGATTCTTCACGACCCGGCCCGTCGCGGGCGGGGGTTCCCGGAGCAGGTAGGGGAAGCGGATGGCCACGGCCGTGGTCCCGGCGTTGCGCACGTAATAGCGGAGCATGTCTTCACCGATGTGCTTGCTGAGGGCGTAGGGATTCGTCGGGCACGCCGGGATGCTGCCGTCGAGCGGCAGCCAGGGCAGGCCGCTGCGCATCATCGGGTCGCTGAGCTGGCGCTCGCTTCGCACCGCCTGGATCGAGCTGGCAAACACCAGCAGCCGGGCGCCGGCCATCCGGGCGGCCTCGAACACGTTGAAGTTCATGGTGACGTTTTCCCGCAGCACGCGGTGGCGCGTGGGGCCCCGGCAGAACGGATGGTTGGCGAGGTGCACCACGGCTTCGGCTCCTTCCAGCGCCGCCTCCACCCGGGCAGGATTGAGCACGTTGAGCCGCCGCGATGGGCCGCCCCAGCTGAACTTTTTGTCGAGGCCCGTGACCGTGTGGCCGGCCGCGGCCAGCTCGCGCATGACATGGCCGCCCAGGATCCCGGTGGCGCCAGTGACAACGACTTTCATGAGGTCCGGCGAGCTTGGCGCGCATGCGGAAGGCGTCAACGGCCGCTCGATCAAGTAGTCTATTAAACTACTTGATCGAGCGGCGGGCAAAATTCGGGTTGCGGCGGGGCGGCGGCCGGCAATCGTAGGCGGCGTCTGGCGCGAACTCGTGCGCGACCGGACAGCACAAGTTCAACTCCCGTCTCCGGACAAACCCAAGGCCTGATCGCCATGCGACAAGCACTCCAGTCCCCCTCCCGCCGCCAGGTTATCCGCATACGGACAACTGCCGGGGTGGAATGAAAAGCATCCGTGACTTTGCCCGGGCCCACCGGGAAGCCCAGCCGATCGTAATGGTCACCGCGTACGACGCGACGATGGCCCGCATCGTGGCGTCGTCCGAAGCCGACGCGATCCTCGTGGGCGATAGCGCCGCCATGGTCGTGCACGGATTCCCGTCCACGGTCCACGCCACCTTGGAAATGATGATGCTGCACACCGCGGCGGTGCGCCGCGGCGCACCCGAGGCCGTCGTCATCAGCGACCTGCCGTTCCTTTCCTATCGCACCGGCCCGGCCGAGGCGACGCGGGCCGCCGGCAGCCTGATCCAGGCCGGCGCCACGGCGGTGAAGCTCGAGGGCGTGGCCGGACACGAGGACGTCGTCGCCCATTTGGTCGAGAGCGGCATTCCCGTGATGGGGCATCTCGGCCTCACGCCGCAGTCGGTCAACCAGCTCGGCGGCTACCGCCTGCAGGGCCGGTCGGACGCGGAGGCCGCGCGGTTGCGCGCCGAGGCCCGGCGCCTGGAGGAGCTCGGCGCCTTCTCGCTCGTGCTGGAATGCGTGCCTGGCGCGCTCGCGGCGGAGATCACGCAGGCGCTCGCCATTCCGGTCATCGGGATCGGGGCGGGCGCGGGCACTTCCGGACAAGTGCTGGTGCTGAACGACCTGCTCGGGCTCGACGCCAGCTTCCGGCCGCGGTTCGCCCGCCGGTATCGCGACGGCCACGCGGAGATCCTCGAGGCGTTGAACGAATATGCCCGCGACGTGCGGGCACTGCGCTTCCCGGCGCACGCGGAGGTGCTCGCATGAAAGTCTGGACCCACCTCGCGGAATGGCGGGCGGCGCGGGCCACGCCGGCGCTGGCCGGGCACTCGATCGGCTTCGTGCCGACGATGGGCGCGCTGCACACCGGGCACCGGGCTCTCCTGGCGCGCGCCCGGGCCGACAACGACGTCGTGGTGATGAGCATCTTCGTGAACCCCTCGCAGTTCGACGACCCGGCCGACCTCGCTGCCTACCCGCGCACGCTCGAGGCGGATCTCAACCTGGCGGGCGGCCTGGTCGACCACGTGATCGTGCCGGACGTGGCGGAAATTTATCCCGACCGGTACAAGTACTGCGTCAGCGAGCTGGACCTGAGCCGGACACTCGAGGGCGTCCACCGCCCCGGGCATTTCGACGGCATGCTGACGGTGGTGCTGCGCCTGCTGAACATCGTCCAGGCCCAGCGCGCCTACTTTGGCGAGAAGGACTGGCAGCAGCTGAAGCTCGTCGAGGGCATGGTGCGCGCGTTCTTTGTGCCGGTGGAGATTGTCGGTTGTGCGACCGAGCGCGATCACGACGGCCTCGCGCTTAGTTCCCGCAACCGCCGGCTGTCGCGCGAGGCCCGGGCGAAGGCCGCGGTCTTTCCGCGCACCCTGCGCTCATCCCCGACGGCCGCCGCGGCCCGGGAGGAACTGAAGGCCCAGGGTTTCACGGTGGACTATGTGGAAGACCACGACGGTCGCCGCCTGGGCGCCGTGCGTCTCGAACGGGTGAGGCTCATCGACAATGTCCCGATCTAACATCCTGTTCATCCTCACGGGCTCGATCGCCGCCTACAAGGCGTGCGAGGTCATCTCCGCCCTCGTGCAGCGCGGCCACGCGGTGCGCTGTGTGGCGACGCCGGCGGCGCTCAGGTTCATCGGCCCGGCGACGCTCGAGGGGCTCACGGGTTCTCCGGTGCAAGCCGACCTGTTCGAGGCCGGCCGCGCGCTGGACCATATCAATCTCGCGCGCTGGGCCGACCTCACGGTTGTCTGCCCGGCGACGGCGAACACGATCAACCGCCTGGCCGCCGGGCTGGCCGACGATTTGCCCGGCGCCCTGTTCCTCGCGCAAGACCGCACCAAACCGTGGCTGGTGGCACCGGCGATGAATCCGGCCATGTGGTCGCACCCGGCCACCCGCGAAGCCGTCGCCAGGCTCCAGTCGTGGGGCGTGCATTTCGTGGCCGTTGGGGAAGGCCGCACCGCTTGCGGCGAAACCGGCGAGGGCCGCCTGGCCGAACCGGCCACGGTGCTGGCCGCAATCGACACCGCGCTGGCGCGCCCGGCGGGCCCGGTGCGGAAGTTGCGCGTCCTGGTGACCGCCGGCGGCACGGCCGAGCCGGTCGACGGCGTGCGCGTGCTGACGAACACCAGCACCGGCGCGACCGGGGCGGGCCTCGCCACGCAGCTGGCGCGCGCGGGCCACGACGTGGTTTTGTTGCGCGCCCGGTCGGCCATCCCGGCCGACGGGCCGTGTGCCGAGGAGACCTTCCTGACCTTTACCGACCTCGATGCCGCCCTGCGCCGTTTGCTCGGGACGGGGCGGTTCGACGCGGTGATCCACGCAGCAGCGGTGAGTGATTATGGTGTGGACTCGATCGTGAGTGCCGACGGGGTGGTGCCCGCCGGCGTTAACGGTAAGATCGAATCCGGTCACGCACCGCTGCTGCGCCTGCATCTCCACCCCAAGCTCGTCGACAGCCTGCGCGGCCTGAGCCCGGGACCGTTGCAGGTTGTGGCGTTTAAACTGACCCACGGCGCCGATGCCGCCCAGGCGGACGCGGCCGTGCGCAAGTTATTCGAGCATTCCGGCGCCGACTACGTGGTGCACAACGATCTCACCTCCCGGCATGACGCGGAATCCTTCCCTGCGACCCTCCATGGTCCCGGGAACGTGATCAAGCACTGCAAGAGCCGCTCCGCCTTGGCCGTCGCCCTGGAGGAAGCCCTCGTCCACGCGGCCGCCCCAATCGCCAATCATCAATCGTAAATCATAAATTCCCCGATGCTCCTGACCCTTGACGTTGGCAATTCCCAGATCCACGGCGGCGTGTTCGACGGCGACACACTGCGCCTGCAGTTTCGCAAGACCACGCAGCCCGTGGGATCGTCGGACGAGTTCGGCCTCTTCCTGCGCGCGGTGTTGCGGGAGAACGGCCTCGACCCGGCGGCCGTGGACCGGCTGGCGATCTGCTCGGTTGTGCCGCCGGTGGCCTACCCGCTGCGCGCGGCCTGCGTGAAATATTTCAACTGCGAGCCATTCGTCCTGCAGGCGGGCGTGAAGACCGGCCTGAAGATCAAGTACCGCAACCCGGCGGAGGTCGGCGCGGACCGGGTGGCCTGCGCGATCGCCGCGGCCCAGCGGTATCCGGGGGAGGACCTGCTGGTGGTGGACTGCGGCACGGCGACCACGGTCGAGGTGGTGACGGCGGCCGGCGACTACCTGGGCGGGGCGATCCTGCCCGGCATCGGGATCTCGGCCGAGATGCTGTCGAGCCGCACGGCCAAGCTGCCGCGCGTGGAGATTACCCGGCCGGAGAACGCGCTGGGCCGGACCTCGGCGGAGAGCATCCAATCGGGCATCTACCACGGCCACGTGGGCGCGATCCGCAACGTCACCGCCGCGCTGGTGGACGAGGCGTTCAACAGCCGGCGCCCGCGGATCATCGGCACGGGCGGGTTTGCGCGGATGTTCATCGAGGATGCGCTCTTCGACGAGATCATCCCCGAGCTGGTGCTCTTCGGCCTCAAACATGCGGAAGCCCTCAATCGCGAGCCGGGGAAGTGACCGCATGCGCCTGACCCTGCTCAAGTCGAAGCTGCACCGCGCGACGGTGACGGCGGCCGACCTCAACTACGAAGGCTCGATCGCGATCGCGCCGGAATTGCGCCGGGCCGCCAACTTCCTGCTGCACGAGCGGGTGGAGATCTACAACGTGACGAACGGCCAGCGCTTCGCGACCTACGTGATCGGTGGCCGCCAGCGCGGCGAGATCATGGTCAACGGCGCCGCCGCGCGCCTGGTCCAGCCGGGTGACGAGGTGATCATCGCGGCCTACGCCGATTTCGAACCGGCCGAGGCGAAGGCGCACGAGCCGGTGGTGGTGCTGCTCGACCGGAAGAACCGGCCAAAGCGAAAGCGATAGCCGCCGAACGACGTCTATTCCCGGCGGAGTGGGCACTACGAAATACACGGAATACACGAAAACAGCGGGAGGATGGATCTGCTCGGCTTCGCCCGGTCCGGATCCTTTCGTGTGTTTGGTGTGTTTCGTGGTTAATCGGGCTTAGTTTTTTCGGGAGCCGGGCACTCTGGCGCGCCGGTGGGACAAGTGGACGCGTTCCCCCATGCGATAGCCGAGGCAAATGCCTGAAAGGGAAGGGTAAGCGGACTGCGCCGGGATGGAACAGAGCCTGCGAAAGGACGCTCCATACCATTATGAATCCCGAAAAGATGACCGTCATGTCCCGCCAAGCCGTGCAGGAGGCGCAGAACGAAGCGCGTCGCCACGGCCACAACGAGGTGGAGACCTGGCACTTGCTCGCCGCCCTGCTGGCGCAGGAGGGCGGCATCGTGCCGTCGCTGGTCGAGAAGCTCGGCCTGACGGTCAGCGCGCTGCAACTCGCGGCCAACCGCGAGCTCGAGCGGCTGCCGAAGGTCTCGGGCGCGGTCGACGTTTCCAAGATCTACGTGACCCAGGCGCTCAACGAGGTGCTGACGCGCGCCGAGGAGGAGGCCGGCAAGCTCAAGGACGAGTTCATGAGCGTGGAGCACCTGTTCCTCGCGCTCATCCACACCGGCAAGCCCGCCGCGCTGAAGAAGTATTTCGAGAGCTTCGGCCTCGACCGCGCCAAGGTACTGGCCGAGCTGAAGCAGTTGCGCGGCAACCAGCGCGTGACCTCCGACAATCCCGAGTCCACCTACGACGCCCTCTCCAAGTACGGCATCGACCTCGTGCAGCAGGCCAAGAAGGGCAAGATCGACCCGGTCATCGGCCGCGACGCCGAGATCCGCCGCGCCATCCGCATCCTTTCCCGCAAGACCAAGAACAACCCCGTCCTCATCGGCGAGCCCGGCGTCGGCAAGACCGCCATCGTCGAGGGCCTGGCGCAGCGCATCGTGCGCGGCGACGTGCCGGAGGGGCTGAAGGACAAGACCGTGTTCGCGCTCGACCTGGGCGCGCTCGTCGCCGGGGCGAAGTACCGCGGCGAGTTCGAGGAGCGCCTGAAGGCCGTCCTCAACGAGGTGAAGCAGGCCGAGGGGCGCATCATTCTCTTCATCGACGAACTCCACACCATCGTGGGCGCCGGCAAGACCGACGGCGCGATGGACGCCGGCAACCTGCTCAAGCCGATGCTGGCGCGCGGCGAGCTGCACTGCATGGGCGCCACCACGCTCGACGAGTACCGCAAGTACATCGAGAAGGACTCCGCGCTCGAGCGCCGCTTCCAGCCGATCCTCGTCGAGGAGCCGACCGTCGAGGACGCCATCTCGATCCTCCGCGGCCTGCGCGAGCGCTTCGAGCTGCACCACGGCGTGCGCATCCAGGACAACGCCCTGGTGTCCGCCGCCGTGCTTTCGCACCGCTACATTTCCGACCGTTTCCTGCCCGACAAGGCCATCGACCTCGTGGACGAGGCCTGCGCCATGATCCGCACCGAAATCGACTCGCTGCCGACCGAGCTGGACGAACTCCAGCGCCGCGTGATGCAGCTCGAGATCGAGGAGACCGCGCTGCAGAAGGAACGGGACGACGCCTCCAAGCGCCGGCTCGAGGAATTGCGCCGCGACCTCGCCGACGCCAAGGAAAAGGCGAACGCCTTGCGGGCCGTCTGGCAGAAGGAGAAGGACTCGCTCAACCGCGTGCAAAAGGTGCGCGAGGAGCTCGAGGCCGCGCGCCTCGACATGGCCAAGGCTGAGCGCAACTACGATCTGAACAAGATCGCCGAGCTCAAGCACGGCCGTATCCCGCAGCTTGAGAAGGAGCTCGCCAAGGCCGAGAAGGCCGGCAGCGAGAAGACCACGCTGGTGAAGGAGGAGGTCTCCGCCGAGGAGATCGCCGAGATCATCTCGAAGTGGACCCACATCCCGCTGAACCGCCTGCTGGAGGGTGAGAAGGAAAAGCTCCTCAAACTGGAAGACGAGCTGCACAAGCGCGTCATCGGCCAGGACGAGGGTGTGCGCCTCGTCAGCGAGGCCATCCTGCGCGCCCGAGCCGGCATCAAGGACCCGCGCCGCCCGATCGGCAGTTTCCTGTTCCTCGGGCCCACCGGCGTCGGCAAGACCGAGCTGGCCAAGACGCTCGCCGAGCAGCTGTTCGATTCCGAAGCCAATCTCATCCGCCTCGACATGTCCGAGTACATGGAGAAGCACTCCGTCGCGCGCATGATCGGCGCGCCCCCGGGCTATGTCGGCTACGACGAGGGCGGCCAGCTCACAGAGGCGGTGCGGCGCAAGCCGTATGCCGTCGTGCTGTTCGACGAGATTGAGAAGGCGCACCCGGACGTGTTCAACGTCCTCCTGCAGGTGCTCGACGACGGCCGCATCACCGACAGCCAGGGCCGCACCGTGGACTTCAAGAACACGGTGGTCATCATGACCTCGAACATCGGCAGCCGCCACCTGCTCGAGGGCGTGGAGGACGCCGAAATCAAGGAAAGCACGCGCGAGGCCGTCATGGCCGACCTGCGGCAGTCGTTCCGTCCGGAGTTCCTCAACCGCATCGACGAGACGATCCTGTTCAAGCCGCTCGCGCTGGCGCAGATCGAGAAGATCGTCGACCTGCTCGTGGCCGACATCAACAAGCGCCTCGCCGAGCGTCGCGTCACCGTCGCGCTCGACACCCAGGCGAAGGAGTGGGTGGCGGAGAAGGGTTACGACCCGGTCTTCGGCGCCCGCCCGCTGAAGCGCTTCCTGCAGCGTCATCTTGAGACGCGGCTGGCCCGGGCCCTCATCGCCGGCACGGTGGCCGAGGACGCGAAAGTGACCTTCAAGGTGAAGGGCGACGAACTCGTATTAGTGGCGTAGGCTCGAGGAAACCGGGGTCGGCGACCCCGGCTACAGGATGATCGATTCCCATTTATGCTTACAGGGAAGTAACGGCGCTGGCGTTGTAGCCGGGGTCGACGACCCCGGTGCTTGGAGAATGCCAGAACACCTGCGGCGTCTGACGTTTGTTTGGAACAGGCAGCCACTCTATTTCATCACAACCTGCACAGCGGGGCGTCGACCGCTTCTTGCAAATGAGCACGCGCACGCCGTACTGCGGGAGGAATGGCAAGGGCTTTCGTCGCGGTATGGGTGGCAGGTCGGGAGATATGTGATCATGCCGGACCACGTTCATTTCTTTACCAGTCCATGCTCAGAAACGCCAAGTTCGCTGAGCCGGGTTGTCGGCAAGTGGAAGGAATGGACCGCCAAACGCCTGCTCGCGCACCTCGCCGCGAATGCACCGCTTTGGCAGGAAGAGTTCTTCGACCATGTTCTGCGATCGAGAGAGTCGTACAGTGAAAAAAGGGACTATGTGGAAAACAATCCGGTCCGGGCGCGGATGGTGGTGCACGCGAGTGACTGGCCGTACGCAGGTTCCATCCATTTCGGATAGAACCGGGGTCAGCGACCCCGGCTACAATTATTTTGGTTGATCGGACGGGGTTCGCGCGGGATCGGCGGTGAGCACGAAACAGCGCAACACCTCGGCCACGCTCCAGGCCTGGGCAATGCAGCCCCGCGCGGCATAAGGAGGCTCGGCGTCGAAGATCTCGCTGACGGATCCGATGCAGACCTCGTCGAGATGGCGGACGAACCCGTCCAGGAAATGCCGGGCCGCGGTGCGATCGGTGGCGTTCACCTTGA
>Ga0247757_10000322_pt1 | contig 40331 bp, 36 predicted proteins | sample UWRJL126311R4_FD_180929 | JGI IMG/M metagenome (GOLD analysis project Ga0247757, IMG submission 180929) | Plant litter microbial communities from Arlington Agricultural Research Station in Wisconsin, United States - UWRJ-L126-311R-4 | ecosystem: Environmental > Terrestrial > Plant litter >... | reverse complement strand
GGTGTTTTTTTTTTTGATATGGTTTCACGCGCACGCTCCATACGATGCACACACACACATCATGCATCTCATCTTCATGGTGCGCATACCCCACCGGGCGTTTCTTTCCAGCGATCATGCCTGTAGGCTACAGATCGGTCTAGCAGGGTCCTCCATGTCTTGTACGCCCTGTCTGGCGTCAAGGTCTACCCTGGCGAGTGGATCGCTGTCGAGCATATTTTGGTGGCTTCACTACATATAGCGGTGGCCTCATCGGGAGCCGATACACAATGCAATGCAATGCGGCGCAAGGGCTGGGCTGGGGCTCAACACACCGTCAAGTTTGTGTTCTGGACAGCCACCACCAACGCTGTCCATACGTCAAACTACTTGCCTCTCGTATCGGTATCTGTCCGCGCACGGAATGCATCATTATGCTCTAGACAACAGGCAATCGCCGATGGCGCTATGCCGCCGATGGATTCATGCGTCGCTAGGCCGAACACGCTCCCGTTAGAAGCAATGATAGTGCACCGAGACAAAGAAAGTCTTAACGTCACATCGATACTGATCGATACGCGCTAGCTTTGAAAATTCAATTGTTTTGATGCATCTACTTGGCCACGTAGAGTTGTACCAGTGTGCAAGATAACCAGTAGCCTTATGCGCCTTTTCCTATGCCGCTGATGCTATGCTATTAACCTTTTTGCGCCTGGACCACGGGGTATCATAACCATGTTTCAAAGCCTAAGAAACGCCCCACCAATGTGTAAAATCCGAGGACTCCGTGCTGACACCGCTGCTATGCATTGCGAAAGAAAATTCCGCCTGTGATATTCGTTCTGAGGCCGACAACCCTCGTCAGATAAACCCCCAACATATGCTTCAGAACTGTGACTCGAAAGATGGTCCGCATCTTGATACTCGAACACGAGGGTGACAACACCATTTAGTCGGAGTGATGCTGAGCCCATGACGCCAAATAATACCTTCGAGAAGAAAGAAGCGCTTAGTCTGAAAGCTCGATTGCGTCGTCCTGTGTAGCACCAGGCTTCTGAGCGAAATGTTGGAAGGACGACATGCACTCTTCTCCCTCGGCCTCTTCAAAACCATACTCTTCTTGCTCACAAGGCATATCCCCACCTTCTTCGCTGTTCCCATACTCGTCATACTCGTCATAATCCACACCATCATCCTCTTCAATATCCTTCTCAGTATCCTCTTCAACACCCTCTTCATCCTCGTCTACATCGTCCGACTCCTGATAGGTCTGGCTCTCATCATCAGCATCATCTTCAAACTCAGCTTCCAATGGCTCGGACTGAGAATGCTGTATATTGTTTGAAGGAATATACGACAGCTGGGTTGGAAGAGGCGACGAAAGTTGCAGAGGCTCGTTTCCAGCCGCCGAACGACCCAGGAGTTCATCGCGGTAGGCTTGGATTACCTCTGGACCTTTTCCATACAGATGCTGGGGAACAAAAGCACTCTGACGCTTCCAATAAGCGGGGCGTTCATCGGGAAGGGGCGCGCCAATGCTACGACCAAACGTCGATTGGTGAGGGCGTGACTGCGGAAGTCCATTGCTAAACACACTGTGTCTCTGATCCTCGAGGCTGGATGGGGAACGGTGTGAAAGGGGCGTATCTGCAATCAGCTCCCGAGCTTGTGCAATAATCAAGCTCGACCTTCCATTAACGGAACGTCTGGCCTCGGTAGAAGTAACCACAGGGCTCTGCTTGAAAGCTTGCTGAATGGCTCGGAATCGGGCAATGCGCTCGTCGTCGGTAGCGGGCGGTGGTAAGGACGGTCGGACAGCCGACTCTGTCGAATGACGGATTCGCTTGATCTCAATGTCAGGTTGCTCTTCACTATCAGATGATATAGAGCCAAAGCTCCGCTTTCGATGTTTACTCGGGTCAATTCCCATAGCTCGTAACCTAAACCAGTCCGTTTCCGTACGGTCGATTGGGGCTTTTGACTTATAATAAGCCTGCGAATAATCGCTGTTGGAGGTATTCGTATTTGGAGGGCTCGCGTGAACTGAAAGATCCACATTCTTATTTGGCTGTTTTGCTTTTGATCGCGGCTTAAATTTGCTGGTAATTTCCTCGCCTGTAGGCTTTGTTTGGGTTCTGTTCTTCGGTGGAAGAGGCTGTCTATCGCGACGCATGTTAAAAGGTACTCTAGGGCTGGATGGGCCATTGGTAGTGCTGTCTGTGAGACCATTTGCGAGGCTATGTGGAGGTTGATTTATGCCAGGTTTAGCGGTCCAAGACGTCTCAACAGCTGGTGAGGTATCCACGGCAGAGTTTTCAGTTGCAGCCTCGGCGCGATCACGGAAGGCCCTCCGTTTTTGTCGTCGTCGTCGATCTTCAGCTCTTTTCTTCTTTTTCTGAACGACCTGTACCCATTTAAAGCACATTTTCCGGACAGAAGCCAAGCGTCGCTGATAAAACATTCGGTCCGCTAGGTCATCATTTCTTGCTTGCTGTTCAGCCTCCAGTGCAGCCTGCGCATCGTATATCGTCTTCGAAATCAGATTCTGGAGCTTCCATACCATGATACCCTTTTCGTGGGTCATCAAGTTCATGGCCAGCCCTTGGAATGCCTCAGATCGTAACCGCTCTTTGCGTGCTGCCTCTTGTTGAGCCAGACGCTGTTGCTCTTCCGCCTGCCGACGTTGTTCTGCTTCTTCAGCCAACTTTTGCCGGAGGAGTCGCTGGCGCTCTGCTTCTTGAGCGCGCTTCTGTTCGGCTTGGTAAGCTTGTCTTTCCTGTTCTTTCTGCGCCTCTCGTACCAGCCGCTCTTGCTCCTCGACTAGGCGTCGTCTCTCTTCGTCAGCCTTTCGTCGTTTCTCTTCGGCTTCTCGGCGTTCCGCCTCTGGATCCGGAACGGTCACTGGTGGTAGCGATCTTTGGAATTGGTTTCCGTTGTCAAAAGCCGTTGCGGTAGCAGAGGATCCAATAGCTTTAGTAGATGCCAACACGGATGCCGCGTTTGCGAAAGGATTTGATGTAGTAGGCGCAGGCGCGAAGCTTGAAGAAGATCCCCCGTTCGAGGTTGAGAATAAGCTTGGTGCGGAGCTCGTCGAGGAAAACTTGATTGTGTTCCTTGCGACATCGAACAGGCCAGGCTGGATTGTTGTCGCTGGTGTCCCAGAGAATGGAGACAATTGCGGGACTGAAGTCAGAAAGGGGTTGGCTCCTGAACTACCTGCAGATGTAGACGTGGGTAGCCCAGAGGTTGGTTTGAAATAATTAGAGAAAGGGTCGGGTTGAGGGCTTGATAGGCTCCCCCGAGTTGGCTGTTGGGTGGCGAAAGGAGTGTCACTATTGATTGAAGACCTTGGGGTAGATTCCGGGATGAACAGGGAATCCCCGCTGATCACATTTCCCACAGCGGCGGTCTTTTTCGAAAATTGTGCTTGCGATTCATAACCAGACTCCATGAGCCCATTCGATTTGGCTTCGCGCACAGACATGCCCAGAAGAATGGCTGAAAGGCTACGTCCCCCTCGTTTTTTCTCTACAATTCTTTGAGAGAAGTACTGCGGTTTGATCGTAGGCGGTTCTTGTAATCTACCTGGCCGGAAAGAGTTCAGATCCAGGTATTGGACACCTTGGGGATCGGTCCAGAAAGAAGCTCCATATTGTTCACAAAACTCTGTGACTTGATTTTCCTCGTCAAATCCCAGCACTTCGACCAGCTTCTGGAGACTCCACTCGCCATTAGGTGCGGGATGATTACTGTGAATTGGTCGATATACCCGACGGAGAGTATCCAAGATGTGGTGACGAACCCGGTTGAATGAGAATGCAGCCGCGCATGCCATGAGATAGGAGACTTTGGGTGACTGTACTAGGTCCCAGAACCTAACCCAATTTTGTATCTTCCCCGTAATTGTCTGAGTGTGTGCAGATAGAGCAAGACCGGCGACCTCGCGGATTTCTTTTGCTATTTTCACACGTGCATCCTGAAGCGCATATTCGAAAATAGTATCCTCGCCATGGTAAGTTGTGAATTGGATGCTTAAGAGAATCCGGTACGCAAGAAATTCGGTGAGGTTCGGAGTGTCAATGCCTGCCTTCTTGCTGTCTTCCCAGCGGTGCGTCAAGGACGTATAGACATTACTGAGCTGTTCGGCATCATTGTTTCGGTCGTAATCGGCCAGCGTATTCCGAGCCATTTGTTGCATGCTGACCATATGGAACCGAGCGCATAGCTCGAGGCACTCGGTTTGAGCGGGGACATCCTTTCGTTTGATTGATACAAGACCGAGATCCTTGCGCACGGCGCGGGACCTGTCCCATATCCATGAGTTGAGGAACTCCATACCATCTTCATCAAGTCGTTGTATCATGTACTTCATGGTTTTTAGACACGTCTCGGGAGTGCGAACGTCGGTCATCAACTCTGTCTCCATGCCCGCAGCGGATCGCTGGAAGGCCTTGACCATGCGCGACTCGTCCGGCACTCTGTCCTTGCGCGGACCCTTTGCTGTCTTCTTGGTACATTCAGGTGCTTTTACGTCGTTCTCAACTATGCGCCGTACTCGCTCGAATTCGGGGCACATATCTGTGCATGAACCAAATTTATCGACGCGTTCCGAGAGGTGCATTTGCCCATCACGATCCATACGACCTTGCCGAATAAGTTCCGCGCGCACTCGGGGCCGATCATCGCGTACCTAAATTCATTAGCGTATAACGGTAGGTGCTTCAATACTCTCCTACATATTTCAGTCGCTGCTCATAATCCTGCGGTGAAAAGGGCGTAGAATTCATAGGGTCGTCCGACACAAAACTCGCAGGGCTCCTGAAACATACACGTTAGTATCTGAAAGGTACAAAGGTAGAGACCACAATCTTCCTCCGGGTGTGCTTATCCTAGGTGGTCAGAGATGGCAGTGCGGTCTCCGTGGAGCCGACAGTGTCCTTATTCCGTTGCGCGTAGTCTCAAGTTGGGCCGGGGGAAACGGGGCAAAGAGGGCTTACGGATGTTTGTTTCTCGACCCGCCTGATTTTTGGAAGTCGCTGGAAGCGCCCCTATTTGAGTTGCCTCTGCCACGCGAACCTCCGCCGGGCCGGGATGGTTGACCACGTTTGAATGATGGTCCTGAAGTAAGTGCATCGATGGCATTTGGCTTGCTGCCGCCGAAACCATTCGCCCGATTTGTATTCTGAGTCGTGCTATTGTTGTGGCCTCCACCGCGACCTCGGCCTCCACGGCCTCCACCACCGCGATGTCCGCGACCCGACGACATTGTCGCGATGTTGGTCCTAGTCGTTCATGCGCGAACGTAGGAAGGTGCTGGGTAATCGAGAGACTAAAAGAGACGGGAGAGCACTCGAGAAGTGCCCCACGTAACGCGACGCAGATAATCAGGCTGTGCACAGGTCAGTAGTGTTCTCAGTGGTGAGAAACAAAGAGCGCGACCGCAGTCGAAGTTGTAGTTCGAGAAAGGAAGTCGCACGGACCATGAGTAGCGCCTTGGCATGTCGCACCGGCGCCCGCACGCGACCTCCGACCTCCTTCGACCCCCGCTCGCGGCGAGTGAAACTGATTTGCATATCACACATCGCTATTCTGGACAGGGGATTTTTGTTTGCTTGCGCAATTGTTTCTATTCATGTAACAGTACCGAAATGTTTTATCTGTTACTCCCTAAAGGAGCTTGTTTCTGTTTTCTTTCGCTCGCCCCCAGTTATCAGTCATGAATGTCGTGATATGTCTACATACATACGCCTACTGTACAAACCGAAATCACCGAACCCCTTTTTTTGAGACTCCGAACCTTTGGCCGGCCCATTCCGTAGGTGACCCTCTTCTTACCATGGTCATGGCTTGCATAATATGTGAGGGCGTAACCGGGTATAATACTCTCGAATGATTTAACATAACGCGACCAAATGAAAGCTGTGACGACGCCAAAGCAAATGCTCCAAGACGATAAATCAGCACAAACATGACCCGGACGCAGAAAAAGTGGGCAGAGGAGCAGCCGTGAGAAAATGTGAAAGTATCAATACGTAGTGCCCCAATCTGTGAGTAGGCTCCTGATAGTGTGATGCGAAACGGAGCGAGTCGGGTGATCAGATGGTATGGAATCAGGATAATTTTCGTCGCACATAGGCCAGCTCCCGTACGAGGGCATGTCCACAGGTGGTGGACAATGTTGAGGAGAATGATGGCAATACAAATGTTGAGCATTCAGCGGAGGGAATCCGGAGAATGCACCATGACGAGGTATAAAGCTGAAATTAGGGCTTGCGCGTTGTGAAAAGGTAGATGGTACATTAGAGACGGAATGCGTGGTGTATCGGGGTGATTGATACTCATTATATTCAAAGGAGCAAATGTCTGAAGTATGCGGTCCGGCGACAGGGACTGACTTGATGTCATCGTCAGGCCTATCATCAAGGTAGAGTTGACTAATGACTGGGTCGAAGCCAGGAAACGACGCTGCTGTGGCCTGGACTGGTTTTTCGATTTTTGTTAACGCCGGTAAAGGCATTTGAGCTGACACATTTATAGTAGGATGTTGCGTAAAGGAAACGGTATGTATCTGGGGGGCAAGTTGTACTGGATAACGAATAGGACTGTGTTCAGTGACCGTCTCAACGTCAGCATCTCCTTTATGGCCGAGAGCCTGGGGGCTCGAAGAGAAGGATGAGATGGGTGGACTGAGTTCAGCCATTGGCTCCGGTTCGGTTTCCCCGCCGGTGTCTTCTTCGGGCGCAAACTCATCACTGATCGGAGCAAGAGGACGCTTCAAGCTCCTCGCGCGCGGGGGTCTTGGAATTTCATGCCACGTAATCTGCTTGGCATGTTCAGAGTTTTGATTTCCAGACCCGATCTGCTTGTCATGTTCAGGGTTTTGGTTGCCAGACCCTTCATACAAACCATGCAAAGCCATGTGGTCCTCGTGAGACCGGGCAATGTCGAAGAGGCTGTGAAACCGTCAGGAACTAATTACGTCATTGTGTATTGACGGAAACTGTACCTTGGAATAATCTCTTCTAGCGCACGCCTTTTCATCGCTCCGTTGTATTCAGAGTCTTTGGATGATGAAAAAGTTTCGGTAGGACACGACTTTACACAGTATTCAGCGTCCTCCCTTAGTTCTGAAATCCACGAGATACGATTCCGTTTGCCGCATTGCTCATCGATTTGGCGATGCACAAGCATTATATCGACAGCTAGGGGAGCAAGCTCTGAGAATCATCAGCAAAGGGAAGACAAGACTAATAGCTGAAACCTTACGCTCTAGCTGCAAATGTGCTGGTTCAATATAGGGCACCTCTCTAGGCCACCATGGTGGCTTTATGGCGTCCATATTCCCCCCCTTGGATGTCGCCTTTCTTTGTGCATAGCTTAGGTAAGCTCCATACTTACCCTGCCGTTGAGGTTCTAATCTTTTGACCCAGTGGGTAACGATCCCTCTCAAAGGCTTCATGGTCAGCTCCCTGCATCGCCGCGTATAGAACTTCTTCAAGCCTTCAGTATCATCGATCCTGAAGGCGTGGGTCTTCGCCGTCTTGACAGCTGGATCGCCATCTGGTTTGCGACTGGGTCGGCGAACTGTCTGGATGGGCCTTCGGCTCGGGCCACGAGGTCGCAATGACGGTTTATTGCGTAGCGAAAGTTGGCGTCGAGGATTGCAAACTGAAATGTTTTAATATCAGTCGAACAATAAACCAAATTTCACTGAATTTACCTGCTACTGGGTTCGCTTGCGGTTGCTTGTTAGTTTCAAATGAAGCAACGACTGGTGCAAGCGTAAAAAGATGTTCAAAGCCTGGAATGGGCTCGTAAATTGTTGCTTCACGGCCATCGGATGATCTCAGCCAGCCAATGGCCTTTTTAAGAGGCTTAGATTCTTCAGCCGCATGCTCAGTGCTAGACTTCGCGCTCTTCTGTAGGCGCAGATAGGTTAGTAAGCGATACAGGGGACCAGGGCGACTGGAGACGGAAATTCATACCGCTAGCTTTCTGCGGTGATCGGCTGCTCGGACGTCATGCGGTGCCTCCTGCCATTCTGGTCTTCCGAATTGGGTTGGCTTGGCTTGGTTTGGCAAGATAGTTGCATCCGCCATCATTCCTTTTGCTAGGCGTCTGCAACTTGCCCAAAACGGCACAGAGGGCGCACACACTGACAGCCGAAGGCGGTGACGAACTTAGCTTTGATTCCAGGTACGTCTTGACCTTTGTCTGTGGAGCAAATGACTAACAAGTCAGCATGGTTAATTCAAAATGTGTAGTTCGTAGCAACGATGAACTGCACTTACTAAAGTGAGGATATATCACTGTCCAATATCAACAACGCAGCAACCAAAGCAAACCTGAGACGCTTTAGGATGGACTTGGCACCAGCCTGAAGAGGCGGACGAATGAAATGAATGGTATGATGACTAAATGGACATACGGCATGCACGACTAGTAAGATTGTGCTCTGGCGGATGCCTCGAGGCAAAAGACGAAGGGAGCTAGAATCGTAACGGCAGCCTTGGGATGCACGTCTTAAAGGTATCAATTATTGACGGGGCAGCCTGCCATAAATCCCTGCATCTCTGGTACTATCCCATACTCGCCGTTTGCGCTCTTACCCGAACATCAGAGCACACCGACTGCCAACTCCATGTCGTCTGGACGGGCTCTGGAGTCAGGCTAGGAGGGCGGGGTCTAGCAGGGAACCATGCATGCAATAGGAGAGCCGCTCTTCCCCGGTTCGCTAAACGCCTGTCTCTCGTCGTTTTACATATTCACTGTGTAATGTCTGGTCTACGTAGGCGAGAAGACGAGCAGCAGGGGATCCTTGCCTCAACCTCTAGTGCACCCAGTGCCTTTCGAGCGCCCTTAGTATTGGCGGTTCTTGACATATGCTTCCCTTCAAACATAGCCTGATGAGCAACCACCACCCGTGGAAGCATATAAATGTACTACGGGAGTCTTTCCATAAGTTGTGACACTGGAGCCCCTTGAGCACGTGGGGATGCATGTCTCCAACCTCCAAATACTGTCGCTACCCGCCGTCACAAGGCAACAAGACCTCACCAGCCGACTGCTGCAAGGATATTCCATCCCATCATGCGGAACGCCATCCACGTGCACTGTCTCTTTAGCGCGTAACCTTTCCAGGTCACCGACGGTCGATAATTCGAGACACCGCCCTTCACGCACCCGAATAACATCTCGACTCCATCTCGCCTGGATAGGGGACCCAGCTGTGCCCCAGACGTGCCTGGATCCTTCGCAGCAGACCACCATCCCGGCCGCTGGACAATTGCACCCAGCAGACTGAAATCTCGAATCCGGCGAGGAACATGTCTGCACGACGGCCATGTCACCAACGCTCCTGCACTGCACATCGCTAAGCGTCCGAACGAATCATAACTGCAGTTTCTATCACCCGAGCATGGATCGGGAACGGCAGGGTCGATCCCCGCCTGCGACTAAGAGCAAACATACACCGACTAGCCCACGCATCCCATGCCTTTTCCGCCTCCCTCCATCTCCCTTCTCACCCGTCCGTCCTCCCGTCCTACCCCTGTACGCATGCCAGTATCGAATGATTCCAGCGGCACAAATCGAAGGGGTACGATCGATGTTAGCGCTGCGAGATCCATAGGCCAGCTTGCAGGGGCTCAGCTATCGAGAAGCATGCCCCACGGCCCCTAGAGCTGCAATAGCCTGACTCTGCTCGACAAGCTCAGGCCCGCGCCAAAACGTTACCGCCGTACGTGGGATGTCTTGCATGACCTTGCCTGCCCTCCCCCACCACCCCCTCCCCCCTCCCCCAGGGGCACTCCCCGCTGGCTCAAGTCCCGGGCTCCAACCTTGTCTCGTCATGCGCAGTATGCATAGAGCCCGGGCTTCGTTACTTCGACCGGCCACCAAATACGATCGCATTCCCAGTTAGGAAGCAGCAATCTCGCCTTGGGATAAGAACTGTCACGGTGACCGTCCCCTGATCTCGATTCTCATGCATATACAACAGGACGGCCATATTAGCTGCCCGCAGGCCAACCACTCCACCGGAGTCCATCGTATCGTGGAGAGTAATAAGTTATTTACCCCACGATCTCTATTTCCATACCACCCGAACTAACCCCGTGCGCACGGTTCGGCGGTGAGTTTGAAAAAATGCTTGTACCACCATTGCCTATGTCCCGCCGCAGCTATCCGGGTGGCACAGTGGGGGCAAATGCTTCTCCACCTGCAGGCTTAGCATCACTGTCCCCACATAACACGCATAAATCCCGCTTCCGATATTCCGTTCCCTCCAAAGGGGTTGATTGTCCATTCTACAAGCAGTCGTTGCCTAACAAGGGTATATATACACACACCGAACGGAGAGGAGGCTGGTGCCTGATCAGGCCACGTCGAACGCAGCACAGCAGAACAGTAAATGCACGGTAATTTTCTCTCGTTACCAAATCATCTCTCCATTTTTACACGCTTTTGTCCGCCTCCCCGTTCAAGTCCTCAGCTACCAACTCATGCCTGTGTCACATCAAGGGAACTAAGGAGGTTTGCCTCCCGGACAAGCTCATAGAACAAGCCTTTGCTTCTGACCAATTGAGCCGGAGTATCGAATTCGGCAACCGTACCGTGGTCCAGCACAATGATCCTGTCCGAATCGAGAATCGTATTGATTCTGTGTGCGATGGTGATGATGGTGCGGTTGCGGAACATGGAACTGCGCAGCGTCGTCTGCAGCATGGCGTCTGTCTCAACGTCTACGGCAGCCTAGAGAGGAATAGTAAGTTAGCGCGACAGTGCCTAACGCGAGAATGCAAGGGGTGTCTACAACAGCGACGATCTAATGCGGCTGGCGGCTGCGGAACGGGGAAGAAAGGGACACGTACCGTAGCCTCGTCCAGGACAAGGATGTTACTCGGGGCGAGTAAAGCACGGGCTAGCGAGATAAGCTGTCGCTGTCCCGCGCTGAGGTTGGAGCCTGGGCGGTATGTCAGTAGCTGAACTATGGAAGGCTGAATCGGACCGAAGACAGTGACTTACCGCCTTCATGAATCTGAGCGTCCAGCTTGCCCGGCATATTCGCAACATGTTCTTTCAAACGCGCATGTTCTGCGTCATCCCACCAGTTAGCTGCCAAGTTTTTGAAAATGTGCTGTCCGGCATAGTGCATACCTAGAACGCTCCACAGCTCGGTATCGTCATGGACGTGGCCCGGGTCCAGATTATCCCGCACAGTGCCCTCAAACAGCGCCGCGTCCTGCGGAATAATCGCCAGGCGGCGGCGCAGATCCAGAAGGCCAATGGTACTTGTGTTGAGATCATCTATGCTAACGAACCCTTCCGCTGGCTCAATGACGCGGAACAAGGCCATAGTCAGCGAGCTTTTACCAGCACCCGTACGACCTACGACACCAATCTTCTCATGTGGCTTGATGCTGATGTTGATATTCTTCAGCACCAGATCTAAGCCCGGACGATACCTAGTGCTATAACTGTTAAACGCTACGGCGCCCTGCGACGGCCAGCTGATGGGCGGGCGGTTCTTTGATATGATTTCTGGCGCCTCGCTCGGCAGGCCAGCATACTCTAGCACACGCTCGACGGATACAATGTTAGTCTCTACCTCTACCGTTTGTCGTACGATCCAATTAAGACTTTGCGTTATTTGAAGTGCATACGACATGGCGAGGCCGACCATGCCGGCAGACAAGCCGCTGTGACTGGCCACTGAGATGATAGCAAAACCCGCAGCCGCCAAGATGATAACTGAGCCAATGAGCTCGAGACGGACAGCTAGCCATCTATTCGCGCTAATTGAGGGGAAGTAGGCTCTTAGGTTAGCGTCCACGCGCCATTCATTCTCGAGCTCAAAGCGTTTCTGCTGGTGATAGGCACGGATCGTGCTCATACCGCTCAGCGATTCTTGGAAATGCGCGTATATAGGGCTACGGCTGATACTGTCAAGACGTTTTAATTCCCTGGACGTCCGGAGATAGTATCGCTGAATATACAGATAGAGTGCGCCGAGTGGGACGATGAGCGCGATGAAAGCCGGAGTGGTTGCAGAGACAAGGACCAGGGTGAAAGTAGCTGCCCAAATCAGTCGTTTGTTACACAAATCACAAGCGTGACAGGTTGCATTACCTCTAGCTGCATTGACAAAAAGCATATTGAATGTTCGGCTGCAACGAGTTAGTAGATGCATGGATAAATTTGGTGAGCACTTACGCTAGTACTTCATCTACTCGATAGATATCGCTAGAAAGACGTTAGTAAATGAAATACACATAAATAAAAATAGTAGCACACCATGGACGTGCTGATTACAGACTGTCGTGCCACAGATCGGCGCGCGGGAGCTAACAACATACCTAGAGAAGCGATTAAGAATCCTTCCAGCTGGTGTTGTCTCGAAGAAGTTCATTGGTGAACGGAAGATCGCAAACGCCATTCGCTCGTGCAATTTGCGACTTGCCTGGGGCTCGCGTCAGTATAGATTGATAGCTCCATGCACATGGCTGCGGGGTCCTATCCACTCCCCCACTTACTTCAATGGAGCAAAAGATCCAGAGGATCAACGTCTGAACAACGCTTAGCGCAGCACTCCCCACACCAAAAGCAAAGTAGACGCCGATGTATTTGCCCACATGCTCGTTCCGACCGCTACGTTGATTAGCATCAGACCAGTTCTTTAGCCACACATTACCACCTGTCGATTGTTAGAGCCGGAAGCGAAAAGATGAGAAGGCGACGGCAGGGCCCTTGCTTACCAACAGAAGCTGTCTGCGCGCCAACAAGAAGCGCAAGATAGAAGCAGACAGCGACCAGGTTGCTGACCTTTGCATACTCCCCATACACAGACCACTTGACCTTGCCTTGCTCTGAGAACTCCTTCTCTTGTTTGCTCTTCAGACCACCCCCTTCTTCGTCGAGAACTTTGCCTCGCGGGCCCTTGAAGCTCGCAGTGCTCGCGCGTCGTAGAGTGTTAAAGCTAGATTTGCGAGCGTTCCCATTTCCAGTCCGAAGTGGTGCGAGATGTGTGTTTTCTTGAGCGGCTTCAGCTTCATCCTGGTCCTGATCATCTGATATAGGGCTTGTACCACCATAGATGGTTTCCTCTTCGCTTATGACGCTCTCGGAAGCTCGACTCTCCCCTTCCCCTTGATCTTCGTTCTGTGAAGTCCTTATCAAATTCGCAATTTCTCCTTTCATAGCCATGAGCTGGGCGTATGTTCCCTTTTCTAGGATCTTGCCCTCCCGAAGCAAAACAATCATATCAGATTCAACCAAAACCGGAATAGAGTTAGTGGCCAAAATCCTTGTCTTGCCCGCCAACAAGCCCTTCGGCCCAAGGACTTTATCGATGAGATGGCGGCCAACATGCTGATCGACTGCCGATAAGCAATCATCCAAGAGATATACGTCTGCGCGAGCATAGACTGCACGAGCAAGGGTAAGACGGGCCTTCTGGCCACCGGATAGGGAAATGCCACGCTCACCAACCTCGGTCTGGTCGCCGTCGGGTAGGGTAGCAAAATCATCAGTAAGAGCACAAGCGGCCACTGTTTGCTCATAAAATTGAGCATCCCACCGATGCCCGAATACGATGTTCTCTCGTACTGATGCGTTCATGACCCAGGCTGATTGTGGTACATAAGCAGTTTTGCCCCGGACAACGACTTCTCCCTTAATCTTCCAAAGGTCTCCTAAGAAAGCCTGCAGAAGAGATGACTTTCCAGCGCCTACACGGCCAACGATACAGGCCAGCTCGCCCTTGTGTGCAGAAAAGTTAATGTCATGTAGAGCGCGTCGCTCCTCGTGACGGTTCCATGTGAAGCTTGCTTCCCGGATGCGAACCGACTCCTCTCCGTTCTCTTCCACAGGCGCTTCCCGAAGAACAGCGTCTTGTTGGAGCTCTTCGGCATTGAGGAAACTAGTGATCCGACCAACAGCAACGCTGGCTTCCACGATAGCCGTGATGACCATGGGCAGAATCGCAAGAGGAAATGTGAGGAGGTTGAAGAGAGTAAGGGCAGGAAACACGATATCAGTAGTCAAGGGCCTGTTTTGAGTTATAATGAAAAGACCGAAAGTGGAGCAGGACACAAGGAATGGGGTCGTAGACCAAGTGAAATTGGAGAAGGCCTGAGTGGCCCCAATCTTCCGCAAAGTCTTCAATTCTTGATCATTACGAATATGATTGAGACGGTTGATGAACGCGGTCGTCCAAGCGTACAACTTGATAGACTTCATGTTGTTGAGAATCTCCGTCATGAGCCTTGTGCGTGCATCCTTGTTCTTCATCTGCTCTTTCTGTAAAGTTTTCATCAGACGGGCAATATATCCATTGACCGGTATCATGATGATCATAGCCGCAACACCAGCGAACATGCTCCAGCCAAGCAACTGGTACAATGAAAGCATGCACAGGGTGATTTGAAAAGGCGCTGACCACAGCTGCTGTCCGTATTGAGCGAGATCCTGTAGACGTTGGGTATCAACAGCCATGTAATTAACAATATCGCCTGTAGTTTTCGATGCTCTTCCTTCGTTGGATAAGCGCGTCGACTTGGCATAAATAGCAGCCGTCAGGGACGCCTTGATACGCATTCCTGCTTCGAAAGTGCGTTGAAAGTACTGATGTAAGCAGGCTGTTTGGGAAACAGAGACGGCGAACATGGCGAGTGCGATGGCTACTCCTCGTGCAACTGGCTGGGGATTTTCGTAACGGTATGATTCCACGAAGCTGATCAGAAGCCTCAGAAGCTGAGGCTGTGCAAAGCTGAGCACGTCGCTGATAGTTTTAATCATAGCTCCCCTAAAGTATGGAGCCCCGAAGGCGCGGAACAGAGCAATCCATAACGATGGCCGCTTCTTGTTCAATTCACGATCCCAAGCCTGTTCAAACGACCCAGCTGTTGCCCTAGTCGTATCTCGGTGGCGCAGATTCCACAAGTCGTCCTGAGTGAGGAATGTATTGTATCCGCGTTTCATCATTGGCGTCATCCAGCTAAAAGTAAGGACAGAGAAGATATCGGCGTACTCGTACGGACACTCGTCATCATCGCCAAGGGCGTCATAGTCGCTGAGACGTTTCTGCACAAGCCACTCGAGCAGAAACTCGACCGCCGTCAACCCCACGCTGACACAGAAGACTGCAAAATACGCTACATGTTCATGGTGGATATTTTGTGAGATCAACGATCGAAGCTTGACGGCGTAGGCGAGGAGCAAGAAGAGCCAGTAGAACAAAACCACGCCGTTGGCATTGCGTGACCGCCAATGTTCGGTATATTGGACGAAGAATATTATTCCGAGCGAAACGAGGGTCAGGACAGTGGTCCAGAAGCGGAAGTCGCCGGCCCAGATGCCTTTGTAGTACTCGATCTGTAGGGCAGCCTGTAACCCGGTCGTGACGAAGAGCCCACCTATCGTGGTCTGCAGGAGCAAGCATGGTCAGTACAACAATCAAACGAGTCGCCAAAGCTTCCCAAGCTTCAACGCAGGTATTCGTACCAGTTTCGCATAAAAGTGCCAGTTTTTCTTTACAGGCTGCGCCGTGCATCTCCTTAACAGATACCAGGCAGCAGCAGCTCCACCCAGCATACCGGCCGCAGCAACAGTAGCTATCCAGACATCGAGAAAGCACGGAGTGAAGTCATATCGATCTCGACTTATTGGGCCCCATCCTTCGCTGCTGCCGCACAAGGGCTGGCGGCTGAGTCTCGATGCCTCGAGGTAGCCTGTTGCAAGCGGAGTCGAGGGCTGCAGAGGAATTTGCAGCACACGCATTGATCGCAGATGTAATTCGCAAGCCGTACTCTGTGTGTCGCAGAGTCAGGGGCTTTTTCTGTAGTTGAGCCGCGAGGTTCCTGCGGCGGCGGTGACGATCCAACTGCGACTTTTAGTAGGAAGATGGGCCAGAAGCACGGGCCAATGATGCTGCTGCATTCGAACAAGCCGATGACAAACTTGGGGCGGGGCAAAAGGCCGCCGACATGTCCGGTCCGTCGAGCCAAGTGCAGTCTTTCCCGTTCAACGTCTTCTTTTCCTATACGAAGTTAGCTTTCAGAGAGTCGTGGCTCTTTCATCTCGTTCCCAGTCAGCCGCGCCGGTACGGACTGAAGATCTTTCCACTGGAACAGCGGGCGTGGGACTGTCCGATGAAATCTATCACATTTCAGTGCTACTACTACAGTAATATAGATACGTCCATTTGGTTTTGCAGTTATGCACAACCTGCTGCTGCGTAAGCCTGGTGCAGTAGTTCCCACAGCCATGGCCAGTGTATGAACAGCAAAAATCATAGTTCCTCCAACGATGCAAGCAACGCGAGCCGAAGTACCTCAGTCGCTTCTCTTCTCGGCCTTCTCAATATGCTCCACCTTAGGCTCCCCTGCCTCGGCCATGCGCACGTCCTCCAAGGACTGCTGTCTCTGCCCGACTGGCGAAAGCTCCATGGGCTCACCAGCCATGGTTCCACTGGAAATGCTGCCGGACATGTCCTCCCATGCTGAGATTCCGCCATTGACCTCCTGCATCTCCATACCGCCGACTATCTCGTTGTCTGTGTTGGGTGTCAAAGTTGCCGACGAAGAGACTTTCGAATCGTTTTGTTCATGGAAGGTTTTGGCGCTCATGGCGTTCCAGTCGTCGTCGTATTGGGGAAGATTATCTGACATCCAGTCTCCTAAGACTTTGCTGCCGTCGTCGTCCTGATGGTCTTGCCATGGTTCCTCCACTTGCGTCATCTCCCGGTGAAGATTCGTATTGTCCTTCTTGACAAAGCTCTCTAGCTTGGCTGATAATAGCTCAGGCTCCGGTGAAAAAGCTTTTTGGTTGGCGTACACGAGTAAGACCCTGTCGATACTCTCGCTTGCTGCTTTCCTTGCGTCACCCAAAGACACACGATGTCGGAAGATCTGTGCACTATCGTCCGACGTGATGTATGAATAGTTGATATGCCACCATTGCTTGTCCACGGCCTCTGGATCGTCCTTATCATCGCCGCGAACATAGTATTCGGTGGATGATGTCGCGATGCCGCACAGCTTATATGCATGCTCGTAGCCAAGGCTTGAATCCGAATCATCGTCAGCCGAAACATGGAACCGCGTGGATACATTATCTATTTCGGCTTGAACGATCTTCTTCTGTTCTTCTAGATCTGTTTTCATTAGTGCAGCCTACGTATCCACTCCAACTCGACTTACCAAGCAGCTTTTGTTCGATGGTGTCATGGAGAGACTGCAGCTGAGCAAGCACTGCTACATCCCGTGGGCTCTCGGTCATGGCTTCAGTATTAGATTCAAATGCCCTCATACTTGTTTTGAGTAGATTCAATGCTTCCACTTTTTGCTTATTCTTGAACCTTTGTGGTGCATGATACTTCAACCTCTCCACTTCGGATTCAATCTTCCTCAACTCCTCTCTACCTTGCTTTTTCTCGGCGAACATTTTCTCGACAAATTCCCGATTCTTTTCAAGGTATCGATCCGCAAACAGTGTTTCCGGGACTCGGCAACCTATTTGCGAGCCATCCTTAAAGACCATAAGTCTTAGTATGATAACGTCGCTAATATCCAAGATGTGGGCGCTGCGGTCTTCGTCTACGAAGAGCGCATCATCCAGGACATCATAAAGAGATGCATGCTCTGGGATTACTGTTCCATCCAGCACAAAACTCTCCTCACGCTTCCCTCCCGCAAGGATGACAGAACGGAGTAAACCATCCAGACGAGTAGATGGCACGTGCTTTTGATACGCCCAGCTCCATCTTAAGAGATACTTAATTACGTCGTCGTTCACTAGACTGTGCTGCTCCTCCGGGCATAGTTGGTGTTCTTTCCAAGCGTCCAAATGAAAAAGTGACTCCAGACTCGCATAGGACCGCTCGCTTGAGTCAAGGAAGGCCATGAGACGCTGGGTCTCATACACCAGGTCTAATTCTGGAGCAGGTACAATTCCAGCGCCATTATCGACAGTAATGGATGCTCCTGAAGCCGAACCTTTCCACCAGTCTTCACCTCGCCAGTAATTTTCGGCCGATAATTCGGGAGCGAGCAGAACATTTCGGATGAGTGGAATAGAGTGGAGTATAGTTAACAAAGCAGGAAGACAGTCTGGGCCCAGCACTGGTTTGATAAAACCTGGTTCTCCGGGTTTACGCATCTGGAATGATAGCGCAGCATCCGGAATGTATTCGGCATTCTTTGTGGTTGTTAGCGCCCACGAAGCATTATCATAGTATTCTTGGGTCGCAGGACGTAGGCTTCCAGTGGAACCTACACTACCAATAACGCCCGACTCTTGATTACTCTCAACGCCTGGAGCTCCTGTCAGCCTTCCTATCTGCGGCGTGAAATCTCTCAGGTGTGAACCAACTCTGCATAGGTGTGTCGTCTACGTGTGTAGATAACACAGATCGCTGGCTGGTCCTCGACGGTGGCCGGCTTGGAGCTGCACTGGGAGCTATGCTGTTGTGGGAATCATCGACACACTCTATATTGAATGCTGAAATCCTCTTCCATTAGCACCATGCCTATAGAGAACACACGCGATACTCATACAGGGAAGCTGGCTGCCCTCTTGATGCCCATACCTGTCTGCACCAAAAGCGGTGCCGTCCCAGGTATTATCATGGCTGGACTGCTTCAAGACCTCTGCGATGCCCCCCGGCGCTTCGAATAGTTTATTCACGGCCATTCCAACATCGTGGCCTGATATCTTTGTGTCTCCGTCAGCTCAAGAAACAACCGCAGCAGAGGTATGAGGACGAACGGAAAGCAGCTGGGCAGCTTCATCTCTGGTCAGCTGGTGGCCAGAGAACTCTATGACGTTGGTGATGTCCTCCTCTTTGGCGTTGTAAGTCATGGTGACTGTGATTCGCGGCGGTAGGCGTTAGGCACAAGGAATAGTTCGAGGTGGGGGAAGGAGGACGGTGCGCGCAAGCAAAGGCGCGGGGCTGGGAGGCAAGTGATGGACACAGACACATCAGTAAAGAATCAGTTAAAGTAGGAAATGCCTTGATGGGTAGCGCGCACATTCGCAGGGGCGACGCGCATGGTTGTGAAGCAATTGTGTGCGTTTGATGCGGGCGCAGAAGCTACACTGGCCGCCGCATTGCATGACGAAGTGTGCACGTGCAAGCAGCGTCCCCAATTCAGACAACATAGCTGTGATAGCTGCACGTGGAAACATCAAGCACTCGGGGCCAAACTCTTAGGCAAATTATAAAGAAATAATGCGAACTGCTTTTTACTACCCCCGTGCAATTGCTTGCCCACATCTAATGGCCTATTTTGTCTAACTAGGACCTTTGTTTAACATACATCTTTACCTGGACATATACTCCTACAGATACTACAATATGGTACATGATCATATTCAAGACAACCCCAACGCCGAACGGATATCACATGCCGTACTACGCCGTACCCTCGGCTTGCGCGTGCGACCCTGGGCCAAGAGGTTGGTATATTCGCTGCTCCATACGTGCCGCAATCGCGTCCTGCTCTTGTCTCCATGCACGACCCCTGTCGCTGATCCTTCTGATCATCATTCGGTATCTGTCGAGCCCCATCACGCTCTCCATTCTGTCTACCTCCTCACCAATTAATTTCTTGCGTTTCAGCTTTACTTTTTCGTATTGCGGCCAGGCGTCGTCTTGATTCATCTCTGCGATATGATATTCCACAGTCCAACTGTCATTTGGCCGAAGCGTTTCAGGCCTGTCAACATATCGCCCATTTACTCGATGGCGCAATGTCAAGGTCCAGCCCATCAAGGGACCATTCGGGGATGCTTTCAGTTCCGGGGTACTTGTTTGTGGTGAATCTGTAGATTCTTGTTCATCATCTTCAAATGAGCGTCTTGGAAATTCCTGATCTTCTATGTTCGCTTCGTCCGAACCTTCAGTTCGAGTTTCCAAGATCGTCCCATTTACTTCCTCATCGACCTGATCTTGGATTTCTTGCCACTCTGCCTGAATATCCGGATCATCCCGGCTCACACCAACAATGTCTCGTTCGAATGCCCTGTGAGCTGCTAGATTCTTGTTCTGTATTTCATCGGCTTGTTCCTCAGTAACAGGCTCAGCGAAAATGTACATAAAGGACGGCCCGTCTTCTCCGCGCCCTCTTTGTGTGTGAAAGTGAAGATGAATCGTCTATCTACATTAGAACCTAAAGCTAGCGATAGGGAGGAAAGAGTAGCGATGCTTACTGTTTTTGGAAATTTGCGTGTGGCTACCTGTAACAGCTCGTCTAGTAATCGTATACTGAGTTTGAATTCACGATCGCCAAGGCATGGATCGACCTGTCCATGGAGAGCGTTATCCATGTCAGACAGACTAAGATATTGAAATCCAAATATGCGTTCGATATTGTGATAAGCAACGAAAATGCCGTCCATGCGGCCCATTCGAACTTGCAGCGAGTACTTCAACATTGTCGCCCTAGTCATGTCATAGAATTCGCGCTCAAAAGACTCCCATTCGCCGCGGTCATAGCGCAGCTGATAGCCCGAGCCCGTCTCGTATTCTCTGTGGTCCATACGGATCGAAACGACTGCACGTGTCTTCAGGTCGAAGACTCCAGTTCCCGGTAAGCGGGGGTCATGGGCATCGAGTTGGGATCGCATCAAAAAATTTCCAAGCTTGGAGTAATGGTAGCAACGGGCTGCTTTGTCTTCGCTTGGGGGATCTTCGGGGTTGGACCGGCGATAGCGCTCAAAGTCTTTCCGGTCTGTAGTCAAGAGCTTCTCGAGGGAATGGCCCAGCCAACTCATGATGTTTGGTAAATCATAAGACTTGTCGGCATCGATAGCGTATGTACCATCTTTCCAGCGTAGAAAGATGGCACCCGGTCCTTCAGTGATTTTTGAGAATTTGGCACTTGGCTCGGGGAAATTACGAGACAGGACATCGTGATTCAGTGGACGGAAATTGGACAATAGAAAGTGGAAATGCTGCAAGACACCGGACATACTCGAAGTCGAGCCGGTGAACTTTGCGTTCAGACGCTTCGTAAGGGCCAGAAGCTCCTCGTCTTTGGAAGACGTTTTATACTCGCTCAGAGCAGAAAAGTCAAAATCTTCGACAGAGATGATCTTTTCAAGATATGGGTCGAAGTTATAGACGCGGCTGCGTGGGTCTTGCAGACGATAGACGCCGGGGTTGAAGAGTACACGATCGAGACCATAGGCGAGCATAGGGATAGGGGGAACCCTGACATCGACGGCCTGAAACTGGAGATCTTCTGGAGAAAGGACGTTGATATTGAGCTTTTCAGGAGACTTGGTCTTCCTTTTCCGTCTACCTGCGGCGGGCTCTGCTCCCAGCATGGCTTCCTTCAGGCTCTTCCCCTCCAAAGGTGGTGAGCGTGCAGCACTTCCTGCCTCGACGGGAGCTCTTCCTGCAAGGATAGCAGCCCGTTCGGCGGCCCATTCCACGGAAAAGTCATCTTTTAACTTCGACTCTTTGGCTTTGTCAAGCACGGGCGTATAGGGGAGCTCGCCCGGTGCGGGCTCGGCGGGCTCGGCAGGCACGGCGGGCTTCTCACGATGGCGACGGCGCCTCGAGGGTTTTGGCGCTGTGATAGCATCCTTTCGAGTCTTGCTCTCTTCGCTGCTGCTGCTCTTCTTGTTGTTTCCTACTCGAGATGTCGAGGCAAAGGCGCGGTGGACGAGGCTCGGTCGACTGGCAGGAAATGCGCGCGACTGAAGGGGCAGCAGGAGCAGGCGTCGGCTCAGCATTGATAATACTATCCTCAACCTGATCTGTCGGCAATGCGTCGTGGAGACATGCCTTGGGCCAGAATTTCGTCGGCTCAACTGTTCTGCCGCCGCCGGGCAAGGCGCGAAGCGCAGGGGTGGCCATGCCGATCTGCGAATCCACGTCATGGGCTGACCATTCAGGCGGCCGTCGTGGTCCTGGAGCATTTCATGGCGCCCTCATTCCACATCGTTTTTGATTGCACGCTCCCGCCGCGTCCCGTTGACGTTTCCCGCCCGCTGTCCGTGTACGCGGTTAAGCTTGCCATCTGCGTGAAAACCCCCCGTTGCGCTCGCTGCCCGCTCCCGCTGGCGCAAGCTCCGACACATCCCTCCGATGCCACCGCAACCTCCTCAGCTGATTGGCTCCACCTGCCATCCATCTTCACCTTCTTCACCCACCCTCCGCTCCCACCCGCCGTGCTCCGTATGAGCTTCCCCCGTCGTTGCTGAGCTCTACGTGAGCGGTGTCGGCTGCCCACGCGCCCACCATGTCCAGGGACAGCAAGCGTCGCAGCTTCTTCGGTGGCCTCGGTGGCCTGCAGTCCAAAGATGATTCCGAGCCTGCGACTTTGTTGAGGAAGAGGCGTACCGCGTCGCTCATGACAAACCTCTCCGCTGCATCCCAGCTAGCCGACGACGATGCGCTCGATGGATCCACAATCAGGGGTAGCTCCACGCTCAAGAACCAAACGCCGCGCAGCAGCGGACAGCGGGCCAGCGCGGTGCTCAGCTCTCTCAAGGGCTTTCGACTGGCCGATGAGAACGAGGAGCTGTCTCCCGGGACTTTTTCACGTGCCCGCACCTTGTCAAACAACTGGACCCCGCCTGAGGACGCGCTGAGAAACCGCCAGGTTCTGATCCATGGCGAGGTGCAGACAAGTAGCTCCATGTTTCGGAAAAAGAAGGAGTACCTTGTGCTTACCGAGACCCATCTCATCCGATTTAAGAGTTATCACAAAGCTATGGAGGCATTCCCCATGATTCCTCCGGCGCATAACCGATTGTCGTCCTACCGTCACGCTCAGAGCCCCTCTACCGCATCGTTCCACGAGTTGCAGTCGGCTGCGTCGGATCATTCTGGAGATCGCGACTTGGGTACTCCCCTTCGCCAGATCGTGGCGGTATTCCATCAGGACGATGGAAGACCTCATTTTGCCTTTGAAGTATTCTACCTTGATGATGAAACGAATCAGGCCACTTCTATGACCCTTCAATTTGGAGACCCAGACGAAATGCTTGCGTGGCTTGCAAAGATCCGCGAGACTGCCAACCACATCAGGCTTACAGACCCTAATCCCCTATCCGCGTATAATTCGCACCTTGCCGCCAGGGTTGTTGAAGCTGAGCGCGACTATGTCCCACCGCATTACGCTATATACAAGGTTGTACAGCGTCCACAAGGTAAAACTGGTTCTCGGGCATCTTCCGATGACCTTTCCAAAGCGCTCGCATCTGTTTGTTTTCTTGCAATTGGTGTTCACAAGGTGCACTTAATACCCCTTTTCAAACCACCTTCTCATCGAGCATCCAGTCCGTCGCTACTTCCAGGCAACGCGCAATCGTCTTATGGTATTCTCACCATCACAGAACTGCGGGTCAGTGAGGTTGATGACACCTTCGAGCTTACCTTTCGGACACCCCTTCAACGGCCAAAGGTCCTCCATCTGGCTTCTTTGGCATCTCAAGACATCGCTGTGCGGCTACGCTATGTTGAGGAGAATCTAAGACCCGAATGGGAATCACGACCCTATCATTTCATTGTACCTGATGCTGTTAAACATGACATTTTCAGGCAAGCCAGCCCTCATCCGATTGATCAAGATAGTTTAGACAAGACTCTCATTGGATACTGCATCGCGTACGATGTGAAGCCGGAAATCATAAGCTATCGCATCACATACCCACCCGAAGACCACCCAAAATTCGAACTGTTGCGTCCCGCTGGTCTACGCCGGGCTCAATATACCGCCCTTGAGCTTCTAGCAATCATGCGCTCATTACGATACAACGAGAATTTCGGCACAATCTCTTTTAAAGACATTGCGTTAGACGTACTGAATGGCTTACATGATGACTTTGGCAATGATCATGTCTGTAGTAAGACTAAGAGAGGAACCATGCTGCGTATGGACACGGAAGAATTGTATGGAGCATGTTTACTTGTGCAAGAAATACGAGCTTTAGCTGTCACAAGCCGAAAACTCAGACGGTTGGACTTCAGTTCTTGCATTACGCGAAGGCCTAGAGATTATCTGGAGTCATCTACCAAATCAAGGGATGCCGGTTGCGGGATCGTTGAAGCTCTGTTTCCCTTGTGCAAGTATCAATCGACAAATGTTGACTGGATTGCCCTGAACGGCATTCAGCTTGGGGAAACAGATTTAGACTACTTGGTAGCTGCAGCTGTTGAACGTTCATGTCATCTACGAGCTCTAGAGCTCAGTGGATGCGGCCTAACGGACCGCACTCTGTCACTAATTCTAGATGCACTCCGACCCCAAGAGAATACTCTGGAAGCGATTGATCTTTCTTCCAACTCTTTTCGAATTTCGCCCGCCATTTTCGATTCTCAAATTGGAGTATTTGGTTACATTACTAAACTTAACCTTTCCAATATCGCGCGAACTTCGGGCGACGAACCTCTGATCAGAGTGGAAACTTTCCAAGCTTGGAGACTACAAGAGCTAATCTTAAGTGGCACTTCTTTAAACGAAGCTACAGTAGATGCTATAGCAAGGTATGTGCACACCATCTCCTTTGACGGGGTATGAAGAAAGCATGGATGTATGATAATCGTTGGTGCTCGACCACTATGAACTCATGTTGATCTAGTTACATGGTTGAAGTATATTGCTTTTGCTAATGCATTCCTTAGTTACCTCATCAACTATAAACAATCTTCTGCCCTCCGGGAGTTGAGATTAGATCACTGCTATCTTACTGGAAAGTCTGTTGCTTTTCTTCTGCGTTCCATGACCGAGACGCCAGGGAAAGCTCGGGAACTTCATCTTGATATCAGCGAAAACTATATTGAAAATGGTCTTAGTAAACTAACTAGAACTATTGCCAGTGGTGTAGCTCCATCGAGCATGGCTATCCGTTTAATTGAATTCGAAGATGAAGCCGATTTTCGCAACCTTATCCTTGCTTTTGCGCAGAATAAAACCATCCGACGTCTTGATATGTCTCGGGCTTCACTACCTAGTGACGCTTCCGAACAGACTTGTCAAGCTTTAGAAAGAATGTTCGCTGATAACACTACACTAGAGTGGCTCGACATGTCTGGTGAAGACTCCCGCCTTGAGATGACCAGACTGGGTGTTGGTATCAATCGTGCACTACGAGGACTGCTGCTCAATTGTACCTTGAAAGTCTTGTTCATTCGATGTAAGTACATATGGGCAATTTCGCGATAATAGACTGATCAAATACTGACTTCGTAGACCAAAAACTAGGACTTCAGGGTGCCAATACACTGGCCGATGTCCTCAAGTCTAACACTACACTGCAAGAAATCCATTGTGAGAGTAACGGCATTCCATTGCAAGGTTTTACGGACCTTGTCAACGCATTACACCGCAATACAACCTTGCTCTACTTGCCGTCTATGGATGAAAGTAGGCAACTGGCGCTCAAGAATACAGAAGACCAGGTCAAGCAACTCAGAGATGACGCAGCAACACAATCCCGAGCTAGATCGTCGTCTGTCCGTCGCAAGATCGCTAGCAAGGTTCATAACCGGTCCTCCAAAGAGAAAGCGTTACCCGTTGGACTTTCAGATCAGGATATAAAAGCTGCTCTGGGGCTAGTTGACGAAAGTTGGGAGCGACAAGAGTACCGCCTTCAACGGTACCTACAGCGTAACAACAATTTTGCCAACGGCATCCCTACCGAGATGGAAGTTGGCGATGAAGAATTTGAACGTCATGATACTGCAGCTAATATCGGCGGCGTCGTCGAAAAGGTTCAAAGCGAGAGCACACCAACTGTCGAAAAAGATATTCAGCTCGATCCTATATATCCAGACGGTTCCCAAGAGAGCAGTTCTTTGCAGAAAGAGATCGAAATGTCATTATCGGAGAACCGGAATATTTGGACGCGACCACGGCTCCCGAGTTAAACCCAGCTCTGCAAGTGAGGCTTGCCGTTGATGACACTAGCCTTGTTGATATCGTCTTTGGGTACACGGCTTTTGTATAATTACATTTGAGTGGATATGGCAAGAGACACTGGAATGTCTCTGGCCTTATTTGCACACCTCAATCTCAGTACATATACCGGTTGTGGTTCACTTTCGAAGTGATTTCTTCTAAACTTTCACAGCAACAATTATAGTAACGAGGCTGCCACTATAGAATATAGACTTTTGCGAGTATTGTAGAATCTCTTACAACATCAACATTTTATTTTAGAGCATGCCCACTTTGTTGAAGCCCTCGTAAACTTGTTAGGCCTCACCAGCGAGGTTCTAGCATTTTTTATCAGATGCACACTCCCCATCCTTAGACCACATTCCCAAAACAGCATTGTCCGCTGCTGATGCATGGTCAGTCGTATGCTTGGTCTTCATTGGCTAGCGCTAATCGAACGACCTGCCGCGACGACTAGTGGCCGCAATCAGAACCTTGACATCATCCTATCAAGTCCGCAACACAACCCCATCAAAAATTTCGGTGCCAAATGCCCATATAGCGGACAGAAACCATCGGACCCTCATCATGCGACACCATGGCAGCCTGACGAAGGACGAGGAGACGAACATGGCGGCCTGGGAGGCAGCGAGGGGAGCTGGCTGGGGCGCCGCAAAGGTAGGCTTTTTCTTACGCTGTCGGGCTTGCGTAATCCCCTAATGCGTGATGTTGGCCTCTCTGAAGAGCGGGGGACGTTGGGTCTTGGGGGAGTTTGGGTGTTGGATGTTTGACAGTCTGGTCCCAAACGGCTTTAGTCTTGTGTCATCAAGCACGCAGGTTCAGAGTCTGCTGCGAATAGGAAAACGTTTGCTAACCCAGATTGCAGTGGGGCGCTTTCTCCGCTGTCGCTGGCGGCGTTGCATATGCGCTTTCCCCAGTATACCGTGGGCTCACCGTTCAGTTCAAAGTGTAAGCTGTTTTCCCTGGTCACGGCTCGCTTTTATAAGCAGCCGTTGTTATGGCCACTTATCCTACAGGTCTGGGCTTACGTTACTCCACAAACCCCATGCGTTAGGAGTCTTCCATGAACAACCCATCTCTGACACTATACAGCTATATACAAATGTCAGGGATGATACTGGGTAGTATGATTGAGGCCGACAGGAGAATGATCGCTTATGAGCATCACGTGCGGCACCAGAAGCGCCTGGCAAGAGACATGGAGGTATGGAGGCGGTATGAGGAGGATTTCGAGAAAAGAGGTACCCCTGGAGTGGGCGGAGAGGGCAATGTCAAGGGGAAAGAACCCGAGATATGAATTTGATGGCTGGTCAGTCTGTTACGATATGGTACCTTCGTACATACTTTCGGCATAGGAAACGGAGCGGGTGGGGCTCTTGGCTGGCCATCACCTCTGCATGCTTCATTCTGTACCATACAAATTGAATAACAAATATGAATGGCACCTTTCCAAGATTGGATTGGTAAACATGCGTTTTAAACCGTCCTGCAGATTCTATAGCTGACCGTTTCTCGAGTAAAACGAGAAGTTGGATGTAATTCCACACGCGTGAAGGCCAACCAAAATGCAGCCTTAACCCTACAAATGAATACAGAGCATAGGAAAATCATCTGAGATTTCTTTTGAGTAATGGTTGCATACAACACTCTGATCCGAAGGAGCCAGTGGGGCCACGGAACAAGGTATTGCCGCCCCGCCTGCGCCGCGTCCTTTCAGAAAGACACCTTGACTTTTCATTTCTTCTGTTCTTTAGGCTGCAGCCGCAGATCCTCACAACCACAACACCCATAACACATTCGCTCAAATTTGCAGTTGTTCGTGATGGATGTTTTCTGGACCCTTCCGCCGGTCACAAGGTAAGATATGACCGCATTTCCTCCTAATTCATTCTGTATGCTGACGTTGATACAGGACCATTACGGCCGCTGCCGTGGTTGTATCGGCTTTGGGCTATGCAAACATCATTAGTTTGATGCAGTTCGTCTTCTTTAAGCAAGTTGTGTTTACGACGAAGATGATGCCCCAGCTATGGAGGTGTATGACGGGTTTCTTTATAACGAAACCCAAATTTGCGATAGTGCTGGATCCCTACTTCCGTAAGATGAACCCAGTGTCGAGGCGGGATTCGCGCCAACTATTGCAGTATACCAGTATGGCAGTGGCCTAGAGCGTGAATCGTCGCGGTTTTCGCAGCCCGGCGACTTCTTCGTATATACCATGTTCGTCGGCTCGGCCATAGTGGTAAGTAGTTCTACTGCTTCGTCTCTTCTTCAGATGGGTTAAACGTCTGCCATTTTGTCTATCGACAACCTCGAAATATCTGCCCGCCCAGCCAAACTTTTCTAGCTGAAGCGGTTCCTGGAATCGAGGGAGATCACCCTTGCACAGCATGCACCCCGTCATTCGCATAAAACAAAAGGGGATCGTGTGGTGTGTGAGCATGGTGGGAACGCCATTTGAGAAAGCACAGCGGACGCGCAATTCTGCTGTGCGGTGTTGGCTCCCTACATTACTTTTTACTGCAATTTGTCTTTGCTTTTGTCGTGTTCGCAGGAGCTATGCTGACTCGATTGTAAAGGCACTCGCAGGTTACGTGCTCAGCGCATATACCTTTCTGCCAGCACTCTCCCTTGCCTATGCCTACACGTATGCGCAGGATAATCCAACGCGAAAAGTATCGTTCTTCATTATCACTTTCGATGCCAAGTACCTGCCGCTAGCGCTGCTCTTCATGACCCTCATCATTGATGACGGTGAACAAGCACTCGCGCAAGCAACTGGGCTTATCGCTGCTCACCTTTATGACTTTCTCACGCGCATTTGGCCCACGTTCGGCGGCGGTAACAACTACATCAAAACCCCTGCCATTGTGAAGCAATGGTTTGGTGCGACTGGAGGAAGCCAGCAGGCCAGGCCGTATGGAATGGCCCAACAAGGTAGGACTACGACTGCCGAACCAGCACCTTCAGGTCGGAGCACTGGCAGCCAGTGGGGACCTGGTCGTCGTCTTGGCGATCAGTAAAACGATCGAAAGAGTTTAGGAATTCATACATGATACCATTGGGTTATGGTAAGATAGTGTAGTGTCAGGAGCTCACTTCCATGAACAGTTCAACGTTATGATTAGATATGCCATACAGAAACACCTCACTTAAAATTCACAAAATCTACACTGTACAATAATTGGTTCATGATTTTACATTGATATTTGATTCGTGGCATTATGGCATCAACTACCTTCCTCTATTATACAAACTTAAAGTTCAATGCTTTACTTCTGGGCGCTACCGCTGGGATTCCTAGGTCCGTCGACGGCACGTTCCACATGTCCCTGGTAGTCGGGTCAGTATGTTGCTGAGGCAGATGTAGTGATACATCATTTAGAGCAGTTTACTTACCGCTAGGCCGTCTTTACTCGCATCAAACTGTTTCCCAATCATGCCAGCGCTGCTTAGCGGTCCGCCAATCTTTTCGCCGATTTGACCGACCGCGCCGTCAGGGTTGAAATGCTTGCCCACGGCGCCGGCAGAGGAGATGATCGAGGGGTTCTACAAAGGCGTCAGAAAACCATTCGATGTGAAAGTCAGAGACTCAAATTTGAAAGAAGAACTATCATACCGCTTGTGGGATGGGATTCGTGTTCTTGTTCGCCCCGATCTTGTCGGCAGCGGCGGTTGTGTTGGAAGTCATTGTCGGATATGCAGGGAATGCAAAAAGACAGAACTCGAAAGTTGCAATGAATTGTTTAGATATAAAACAAAGTTCGTATGCGAAACTCAGGATTTACTTTGGTAGCTTTGGTAGCTTTGGCGACTTATATACAAAGACATTGCGTCACAGATATTCATGGCGAATGGTGATGTCATTCCCAGGACAAGGGCAAATGGGCGATTTGGGTCCATGGATGGAGGTGCTTCTATGCTTAATGGGGGAGATGATCTTTTGATGGAGAACGCAAGATCTAGTAACCCACTAATAGAATTGTGATTCGTTGGGAAGTGGTGAGCGTGGGGTTAATGGTGACAGCGTGGATGTTGATGTTTCGAGGAAAATCGTGAGCAGCCTTTGCAGAAACGGAAAAATTAGATGCGACATGCTTAAGGATCCTCAAAAGAAGCGCTCAAATAGAATAGAAGGGTGAAGCAAAGGGCCCCATAGCCATTTGACGGTGATCTTATTCCTGGCCCTTTCGTATCTCTAGGGAGCATATGAACAGTGCACGTAAAAGAACCTTTGATATGGGTATGAACTACTGTGCTCAATAGCTAGGGTATGTTAGACAAGAATAAAGTTCCAATGTTAGATGCATAACTGAAGGTTTGTTTTTTTCAGCATGTAGTTCCACATCTAACGTCGTTTTGGCGGTCCCTTGCTCGAGGTTGGAAATTTCAATGGCAGCTTCAATTTGGCAATGAAATGATTGTTGCTTTCAGCTTTCGTGATCTTAAGTTTCGTCCGCTCAGCCTCGGTAGGTGCCCCTAGTCTGGCGCCTAGTTCTGAAAAATACTGTTTCATCCTGGACGCAGTTGTTAGCTTCTTCATAACGTCAAAACCGGGAAGATTGCATACTCTTTATTGCCGGTCTTGAAATCCTCCCTAAGATCGTTGATATCCACTTCGAAGTCGTCCACTATAAGAGCAGCAGCGCAAGCATGTGTCATCATATTGTCAATATTCCATCTAGGTAAATCGTTGTTCCTGCTCTTGTCAGTTCAGAGCATGTTCGCCAACGTATGCACCACTTACTCTGAAACGAATTTTCTTCTGATAGTATTCGCCAAAGGTCCTGACACGTCCTTGCCCATAAGAGTTTCATATTTGTCCTTTGGTGGCATTTTCTTCGGATCTTTGCCTCTTGACGTGATCAAGTCGTTGAACCTCACACACAGCAGGATAAAGCGTAGCACCTTCAGTTTCTGGTATTGTTTGTTCTTGGCAAGCTTGAGTATGCGTTTTGCAACGAACTTGCTAGCAACGTTCACACCAGTGCCCGCGTCTGAGGCATCAACCCAATCTTTGACTTCTATGAGCTCCATGACCTCTTTCCCGACCACGACGTCAATGGGGTATACATCTCCGGGGTATTCGGCAGCAATATTAGCTCGCGGGCGAGGCTTCGATTGATCGATGGACGCGTCCAACTCTTTACGGGTCGGCATGGCCTCAGTAGCGGCTGACATGCCCTGTAGGATGTTCTCCGCCATTTCTTCGTCCTTTTCTGTGCTCACATCTCCCGGTTTGCCTCGCGAAATAGCATTCAAGGTCATATCGTCAATGGCTTTCCGTGACCTCTTGGATCCAAACTCTGCTGCGAGCGCATGTCGCTTCGCGGTAAAGGACGACTGCGCTACCTCAAGCCTGGCTTGCCTGTTGTACAATTCTTCGGTCTCACTCCGCAGTGTGCTCCGAACGGTGACCCGCTTGACAGCCATGAGCTGCATACTACCGGTTGAAGGGTCGTATACGCCAATGTAATCTTTGAGTTGACTTTCTGAACTTCCATCTTTTTCTTCTCGCGCAGTGTAATCGAGGCGGGCGTGTTCGGAGGACTGCAAGAGTAGATCGGTAGCATGGCCGCTAGGGAGAATCTTGCTTCGCTTATAGGGTTTGAGAGATATGTTCGAGGGAATATTTAAACCTGGTGTTATAGCTAAGCAACCCTCAGTCAGTATCCGGCACATAGGTAAAGGTCTTTACACCGGCTGCTTACCAAGTATTGGCCCTGGTACGTCACTATTGTCAATGAATTTCACCTTCACGCTTCCTTTGACAGGCGTAATGGCGGGCTTCTTTGTAGGTCTCCCCCCACTCTCTTCCTGATGCTTCCTCTTATTCTGGCTTCCCATGGTATTTTTGTAGAAATTGGACGTGCATAAAAGATCGCGTCTATGAATTATTCTGGAGCTGCCCAAATTTTTTGGAGTTACTGCAACCAGTCTTGGCATCGATCAACCCTAATCCAAATAAAGCTTAGCGTAAATGCTGACCCTGGCCACAGCTTTGTGTTTATGACGGCACTGCATGCAAGGATCCCATAATCATCGTGTCTTTCCTTCTATCATAAACCCATCTTCTATCCACTTCCTCCCACCGTCAAAGCTATTGGAGGAACTCGCACTTTGAGCATTTTGCAGTCTCTTTTTCGTAGCTTCTCTTTAATAGCCAGTTGTCCACCATGTCCGGGGTCCTAAGCACCCTTCAGTCGATGTCCGGGAAGCTGGGGTCCACATTTCATAACATTCTCGATAGATTGATTCCTCCTGAGAAGAGAGCTCATATGTTATCAAAACTCCAAGATTTTGCTATCAATAACCCAAAGCTTGCAGTATGTATTTATCAGCTCAGTTTCGTCACGAACAGCTCTAGTCAATGATACCCTTCTGATAGTCATTTCCATAGCTGTTTTCAGACTCTGTATGATCTTGAAGCCATCATTAACGACGTAAACTAGGTATTTCTGATGACGCAGATCGTTCTCACCGGTCTACCAGTTCTCCTTTTTATAACCTTCTCAATCACTGTGTTCCTTTTCTCCCTCATCGCTGCCCTCCTTATTGGTCTGTTGGTTGCAATCCTCTTCACTTTATTCATGGTCGGTGTAGCTCTTCTGGTCGTGTTGCCAACCATTTTCATGACTACTTTCACTGCCTCTTTCCTGTTCCTCTGGGGACTTGGTGGCTACTATACTCTCAAATGGTATGAATATTTCCAATGCTACGTTATTACGTATTGCCACTCATTCCTATGCAGGTTCAATGAGGGTGATTCTCCAACCCCTGAAGGTACTTCGATCGGAGACAAAATCAACAACTTGACTGGTGGGCGTATGAGCTGGTTGACTGATGGAGCACGGAAGAAGCAGGATGACGCACACACTGACTCTGATGAGAGTCCGAGGCTACATAGCAGCGACGACGACTCTAGCAGGGTCACGGGTGAAAAGGGAAGCAGAAGAGCTCCGAGAAAGCTCGCCGAGACATCTAAAAACACCTCCACAGAATCGACAGATAATAAACACAAACGAGTGGATAAAGGCACAAAAGGTGCAGCCAGTGCAGCCAGCACAACTAGTAACACAGCAAAGACTAGCGACGGAGCTGTAGGAAACGATACCGGGGCTTGATCATGCAAGGAGCCTAATCTGCTGGTACCACAACTACGATTAATTTACCAATATTATGTCTCTTTAGCATATTAGCAGCGCTGCTGTTTTCGTGTCAACTGAACTACCCTTTGACTTCTTATTGAGTTTTGGACAATGCTGACCTCGGTACAATAGTCATGCACATCCAGCGAATGCTTGGAATAGAGTCAGTGCTTGTTTCACTCTATATACAATTCTACAGTTCCTTAATGGTCTAAGCCTGGTATATTGACATATCGATGTATCCCCGTAACTTTACTCATTATGGGGGCTTAGCTATACGCCTTATATCCGCCATCTCAGTGCGTAGCTGATCGTTGTGTCCCACTTTTGCGGTCTTAAATATTCATATTGACTGTTCACGATCAGAACTTCATTGCTATCGCAAGACGTTTAATCCGTTAAATGCACAAGTCTCCCAAGTAAAGCACATGCTTGGATCAAGTTTACGTATCGAAATACGATCAGCATTGTGGTTGTCACAGCCCCCACATTGGCGCGCAGCTCCCGATTGTCCTTTTGGAGCTCCGTGTACAGGCTAAAACCGGCAGTCGACTCTCGCGTAATGGCCATGTCGCCGCACCCCACATGTTTAGAAGGTTCGCCCAAATCATTCCCGAACGCGGGGAACCAATTGCCTGGTCTTCGTCAGTTTCATGTGCCTTCCACGCAGGCCCCGCAAAAGTTTCTTATGCACTCCGCAATGCTATCCTGGGTAAAGTTCTCTCTGAATTTATCTTATTGGTGAAAACTCACAAGCTTAATTTGAACACCATCCACCTCCGCGGATTGCCAAGAATAGTAGGCTGGATATAGACAGAGCGCGGTGCAAAGGAAGATGCAGGTTCAGCATCCAGAAAGGCGCACTTTATGGGTGGGGATTTTTTCCATCAATCAAGGTGCAAGAATGATTTTGAGGGGAGCTTTGTGTGACATGCAGGGCTGCATCTGAAGTTTCGTAGCCAGGTAGTATTATTTTCTAGTCCAGGTGAGAGTACATGCTGTTTTTCTGGCGAGACAAAGGCCATTGCAAGATTAAGCCCACAACACTGAAGCTCTTCTTAATTCGGAGCGGACCGCCAGAGAATGCTATAAACAGCCATTTCAGACGTAATAGTCTCTCAATGAGGGCTTCGCTACGCCATGTGTGGCAATAGAGCATCGCATCCCCTATAGCCAAGGTGTGCCTTTAATTTGACAGTGGTCACACCCTTGAAGCTCACTCGCCCACAACAACATTTCATATACAACGAGAATTTTTCCGCCGGATCCCGGGAGTGGATGTGCAACACGCGATGCTGTTTGTGTTTCTATATAAACAAAGCAGAAAGAACTGTAGTTATTCAGCTTCGAAGATTCTCACACAGACCGCGATCATCATGAAGTACTCCATCATCCTCCCGCTCCTAGCTACCACGGTGCTTGCGTCGCCGGTGGAACCGCGCCAGGATGCCTGCAAAGTCCCAACAACGTTCCCAACCACAGCCAACTCGAAGCTACCTAATCCTTTCAAGTTTTTCGATGGGACCGATGTCAAGACCAAGGCTGATTTTGAATGCAAAAACAAGGAGGTCAGCGCAGCGATCCAAGCTCAAGAACTAGGAACCTTCCCACCGAAGCCCTCGACGTTCTCCGCCACCTACTCAGGAGGAACTCTTTCTTTCACTGCTGGAGAGGGAGGAAAGTCCATTTCATTTTCGGTGTCGATCAAAGGCAACAGTGGCTCGTCGGTCCCTGCTATCATTGCTTACGGAGGTCCAAGCATTCCTATCCCCGCTGGTATTGCCACGATTACATTCAACAATGACCAGATAGCGCAACAGAGTGGGCAGTCAAGCCGTGGAAAGGGCAAATTTTATGACCTCTATGGCTCCGGGCATAGCGCAGGTGCCTTGACTGCCTGGGCATGGGGTGTCGACCGCGTCATAGATGCGCTGGAAGCAACAACGGGCCACAACATCGACACCAAGCGCATCGGTGTAACAGGTTGCTCTCGCAACGGCAAGGGTGCCTTCGTAGCTGCCGCTCTCGTCCAACGCATTGCTCTCGGCATCCCGCAAGAGTCTGGGTCCGGTGGCGCCGCCTGTTGGCGCATCTCCGACTCCGAGAAAGCAAAGGGCAAGAACATCCAGACGTCAAGTCAGATCGTTGGAGAGAACGTATGGTTCTCATCCAACTTCAATGCTTTCTCCACCAAGGCAACCACACTGGCTACAGACCACCATCAGCTGGCTGGTATGGTGGCTCCTCGCGGCCTTATCGTTATTGAAAACGAGATTGACTGGTTGGGTCCCGTATCCACGACTGCGTGTATGAAGGCTGGTCGCTTAATCTACAAGGCGCTCGGCGTTCCAGATAACATGGGCTTCACTGGCGCAGGTAACCATGGGCATTGCCAGTTCCCCAGCAACCAGCAGTCTGATCTAACAGCATATATCAACAAATTCTTGCTCAACCAAAGCGCAAATACTGCGAACATTGAGAAGGGACCGACTGCTGATGTTGCTTCGTACATTGACTGGTCTGCCCCGACGTTGACTTAAAGTGGAATACAAGGCTGAAATATTATTGGGTCCGTTTCTGGTAGCTGAAGAATGTGGGGAATACATCGTAATTAGATATTCAACTAATGCATCGATGAGTATGTGGCTTGGAATTTTGGTACTTTGATGGTCTTGATGGTAGTTGAGTTTCCATAGCCAAAATCCTTCGGGAGTGCATCTCAGGGCTTGGAAATGAGCATTTGTGCTATAAGCGACTGTGGATGCTGTACTTGGTTTGTGAATGATCATTATTAGATGTATATGAGAACAAATATCCTGCAATCGTTTGACGAGGCAGCCAAGTTCAAGACATGTACAACAGCACTCCGTCGTTGATTGATGTGGCCAAGAAGCAAGTGAACTGGCAGACGCACGGGCCTTGGTGATGTAGCGGCTTATGGGACACGATAGAGTAGGAGGGGTGAGGGGTCAAGCGAACTCGATTTCGATGCTAACAGAAAGCGAAAATAGAGACCGCTCATCCCTTGATGTTATCATTGTAAAATGAGCCTTAGAGTTACTCGACACAAAATATCAGACGGGCCGAGGGGTGGTTCGAAGGTGGACTCGGAAGAGCATGGCTAGAGGTAGCATAGAGGTCAGTAGGGCCGGACAGACCAGGGCCTTTACGAGCATCTCAGCTCACATGAGAACGCGTACGGTGTATGTCGCGCTAGATGGCTTGGTCTGAGCGGGCTGGGTGGCATGGTTCGTAGAGCTGTCCCTTTGCGCTCCCTGCCAGATTGGCTTGCAAGCGCTAAGCCGAAGTGTCGTGCATGCTCCCGGCCCGACGCGGCGGCCCAAACACCTTCTGGCGTCGAAGCGCGGCGGAGCTCATAGCGGTCTTGACGAAAACGCATCCCAGCGCTCGAAAATCGCTGCAAAATCGCCAGCGTGGTGCAGACTCCGAGCACTCGAGACAACAGATCTAAGTCACGTGCCGCTCAGCAGGTGACTCACCGAATTTAGTTAGCGTGAAACATGGGAGCGCCAAGGCTTCCTCCCTCCCATGAACGCCGCCCTCCACATATTCTCGCCAACACTGGAACCCCATCCCGATCCCCAAACCGCGTCCGCCCTATCTTAACCCCGTGCGCAACACGCTCCCAACGACGCGTCCCGCCCGCTTTGCGCCGTCTACGCGCGCATTTGCGCCTTCGCCCATCGCCACCTGGCAACTGCTTAGGCAGCCTCAGCTTGCCCCCTTGCGCGACTGACTTCTCCACCGGCGTTCCCCCGGTGCTCTTCATCGACCGACTTCATCGACTGGCCTTTGCCCGTACCACCTAGCCATATAATGTCATAGGAGTCGTATTTGCGCGCACCTTGATCGTCCGCGACCCCCTCCTCTCAATTTTGGCGCGTCTGTTGCCGTTTTACCTCGCGCGACTGCCGCCTGTAGGGGTTTCTATCATTTACACAACTAACTCATCTGCATCCCACGGCAGATAGGACTGTTCTTGTCAACATGGCTTCTGTTCAACCTGCCCAGGGCCCTTCCGGCCCTAGCCCATTGCCTGGCAATTTGACCCCAGAGATGGTCAAACAAATCTACCAGGTATGCTATGCCTTCGCCTTGGCATACCTTACAATTGCACATGCAGACTGATCTTTCGGACCATTGACTTACTGTGTCATAGAAATATCATCAACTGCGACAAAATGGCGTCCCTGATACCGATCCAGAGCTTATCAAAACAACAAACTTGCTGAGAGCTGTGCAAAAGTCGAATTTCGCGCGACAGCAGCAACAACAAAAGCTCATGCAACAGCAACAACAGCAGCAAATGCAGCAGCGTCAGCAGGGCATGGCTGATCAGCAGCAGCCAATGCAAAATGGTGCCACGGCTGCCTTTGGAGCGGACGGAAAACCTGCAGTTCCTACGCAAACTACCGGTGCGCCCACATCCACTACACAAGTGTCAGTGTCAGGGGGACAAGCTCCCCCAGGTGATGGCCAGGCGCCAACCCCGGCAACCGCTCCGACTCAATCGTTTTCTTCAGAACAACTGGTTTTATTGCGCAAGCAGATTGCGGCATTCAAGCATTTATCAAAGGGTCTTCCTTTACCCCCAGGCATGCAACAGCAACTGTTTGCTACTCAAGCTGGAAGAAGGGGCACTTCTGATGCCCTCTTGCTCGCCAACCAAGTGCTCGAGAAAGGTAAACCCATCGTAACCGCTCCGAGTGTTGGCCCCAATACAGCTACTGAGCAGACGAATGCTCCCCGTCACAAAACTATAAACAAGTTCAAGAACCCCTGGGGTCCTGAGTACGTCAAAGAGGATATCTCTTTCCTGTCGCACATGTATCGCTCGCAGAGGCCCCACATTCCATCGATTATGCCACCAGGGGTGGACATGGAAGAGATTCGGTCCGGCATGGCTGCTGTACGAGATGCTCGAGAGCGGGAAGCTCGTGAAGTCATTCTCTACAACCGCCTGAGCGCTCGAAAAGCCGAGCTCGAGAAGACGAGTGCCAACATTGGCTCATGGGACACTGGCCGGACGGATACTCCTGAAGACGATGGCAAAGTGAAACTCTCCCTTGTTATCGAGCAAAAGTTGCTCAATCTACTTCCGAAGCAACGCTTGATGCGCAAAGCGATCAGCAGGGAAATGATACATGGCAGTAACCTTGCCATGACTGCCAACCGCACTATCTATCGCCGTCTCAAGAAGCAGTCCTTACGTGAAGCACGTCTCACCGAGAAGCTCGAGAAGCAACAGCGCGATGCCCGCGAAACCAAGGAGAAGAAGAAGCATAATGACTTCATTGATGGCATCCGTAAACACCGCACTGAATTGACGGAGGCTGCCATGCAGCAGCGAACACGTCTGCAGAAGCTTGGCCGTATCATGATCACTACTCACCAGAACATTGAGAAGGAAGAACAAAAACGCGTTGAGCGCACGGCCAAACAGCGTCTGCAGGCTCTGAAAGCCAACGATGAAGAGACATACCTCAAGCTCCTGGGCCAAGCCAAGGACACGCGTATTTCTCATCTCCTCAAACAGACAGATGGTTTCCTAAAACAATTGTCACAATCTGTCAAGCAACAACAGCGCAATCACTCAGACAGGTACAAGATGGGCAACCAGGTCGAGGACTCCTCAAGCGACGAATCCAGCGATGCCGAATCTGGAGATGAGGCTCGCCCAGGCAAGAAGCGCACAGACTATTACGAGATTGCTCATCGTATCAAGGAGGAAGTAACGCAACAGTCATCAAACCTTGTTGGTGGTACCCTCAAAGAATATCAGCTTAAGGGTCTTCAATGGATGATTTCTCTTTTTAACAACAACCTCAACGGCATTTTGGCTGACGAGATGGGTCTCGGCAAGACTATTCAGACTATCAGTTTGATCACCTATCTCATCGAGAAGAAGCAACAGCCAGGACCCTTTCTCGTTATTGTACCACTCAGCACACTGACCAATTGGAACAATGAATTCGACAAGTGGGCACCCAGCGTGTCGAAGATTGTCTACAAGGGCCCCCCGAATGCGAGAAAACAACATCAGCAGCAGATCCGCTGGGGCCAGTTCCAAGTTCTTCTCACGACCTATGAGTTTATTATCAAAGACAGGCCCATTCTCAGCAAGATCAAGTGGCTGCATATGATTGTTGATGAAGGACATCGTATGAAGAATCAGAACTCCAAGCTCAGCAGCACAATCACGATGTATTACACCACGCGTTATCGTCTGATTCTCACCGGCACGCCGCTACAGAATAACTTGACAGAACTTTGGGCCATGCTCAATTTTGTGTTGCCCACTATCTTCAAGTCAGTGAAGTCTTTTGATGAGTGGTTCAATACACCATTTGCAAATACTGGAGGCCAAGACCGGATGGAGCTCAACGAAGAAGAGCAGCTTCTCGTTATTCGTCGCCTGCATAAAGTTCTCCGTCCATTTTTGTTGCGCCGACTGAAGAAAGATGTCGAGAAGGACTTACCAGACAAGACGGAGCGTGTCATCAAATGCAACTTCTCAGCATTACAGGCGAAGCTTTACAAACAACTTGTCAACCATAACCAACTTATGGTGAGCGACGGCAAGGGCGGCAAGACTGGTATGCGTGGGTTGAGCAATATGCTAATGCAGCTGAGGAAACTCTGCAACCATCCTTTTGTGTTTGAAGAAGTTGAAGACCAGATGAACCCGGGCCGAGGTACAAACGATCTCCTTTGGCGTACAGCTGGCAAATTCGAATTGCTCGATAGGATTCTACCAAAATTCCAGCGCACAGGTCATCGTGTCCTCATGTTCTTTCAAATGACCCAAATCATGAATATCATGGAAGACTACCTTCGACTGAGGGAAATGAAATACCTTCGACTTGATGGTTCTACTAAGGCTGATGACCGCTCAGAGTTGCTTAAGTTGTTCAATGCACCGAATTCACCTTACTTCTGTTTCCTTCTATCTACTCGCGCTGGAGGCCTTGGACTAAATCTTCAGACTGCGGATACCGTCATTATTTACGATTCTGATTGGAATCCTCACCAGGATTTGCAGGCCCAGGATCGCGCGCATCGTATCGGTCAGAAGAACGAAGTTCGCATTCTTCGACTTATTACCTCCAATTCGGTGGAAGAGAAGATTCTCGAACGTGCTAATTACAAGTTGGATATGGATGGCAAAGTTATTCAAGCTGGTAAATTTGATAACAAATCTACTAATGAAGAGCGCGATGCTATGCTGCGAATCATGTTGGAGTCTGCAGAGGCTGCAGAGAACTTGGAACAA
>Ga0247757_10000321_pt1 | contig 40363 bp, 37 predicted proteins | sample UWRJL126311R4_FD_180929 | JGI IMG/M metagenome (GOLD analysis project Ga0247757, IMG submission 180929) | Plant litter microbial communities from Arlington Agricultural Research Station in Wisconsin, United States - UWRJ-L126-311R-4 | ecosystem: Environmental > Terrestrial > Plant litter >... | reverse complement strand
CGCAAAGTGCTCCGCGCCCGGCGGCCTTTCCACCGAGATCGTCAAGCCCGAGAGCTTCGGCTTGGCGGCATCGAGCACGATTTGCGCGCGCTCGTAAGCTTTCGTCAGCGCCGGGCTCGGGTTTGCCGGAAGCGGCTCGCGCAGCACTTTGCGTAGCATCTCGGTGCCCTCGACCAATTTGCCTTGCGCGACTTGGCACTCACCCAAACGGCTGAGGACGATCGCCGAGTGGTGCAGCTTTTCCGCGCGCTCCAGCTTGGGGATGGCGTCTTCACACTTGCCGGCCTGGGCGAGCTTGAGCCCGTCTACGGCGAGCGCGCGCGCCGCGGCGGTCTCCGTTGCCGAGTCCTCCTCGGCGTTTGCCACACCGAGCAGACTCAGCTGCAGTACCCCTGTGCCGAGAGCCACGATTGTGGTTCGAGGCCACGAGGGATGTTGTCGACGCGATGCCATTCCCAATCCTTTCTGAGCCGAAATTTTCCTGGCGCGTTGCAACATGCGCTCGGAAATGCCCCAGGCACTACGAGGGGACCGTCCTACTTAGAGACACCAACGGCTTATCAAGCCCGCCGCTTAAGCCGTTGCATGAGGCACGCCGGACTTCGGCGGGGAGACAGGAATGAGCATGGCTTCAACTCGAGTCCTCAATCAGGCGAGCGGTGCGCTTGCCGTAACGCTTTTTATGCTCGTCGGCTGCAACGCCATCGTTGGCCTCGACAAACTCCAAATCACCGGTGAGCCGTCGAATTCCGCCGGGACGGAAGCGGGCGGTCGGGTGAGTTCAGAGGGCGGCGCAGCCGGTAAGGAAGACGCAGTGGGCGGCGGCGGCACGGCCGGCAAGCAGGAGATCCCCCAAGCCGGTGAAGGCGGTGAAGGCGGTGAAGCTCCTAATCCAGGCGACTGCACGACGAACCAAGAGTGCACCGATCGCCTGACCCAAGAGGTCATGGGCGAGGCGGGAAGTGCCGGAACCGTGATCGCAGCCGCGTGCATCAAGAAGCCAATTGCGCATTGCGTGAAGCTGCTCAGCGAAGACTGCGACGGCATCACCGGCGACTACAGCAACGATCAGGCCATTTTCGTCGGCTCGCTGTTCTCGACCAAGGGCACGACGGCGGCCACCAATCTGCCGCGGCAGCAGTCCGCAGCGTTGGCCATCGAGCACATCAACGCCGTCGGCGGTGTCCCGGATCCGAAGGGCAGTTCGGCCAATCCGCGGCCCTTGGTGATGGTCTCGTGCGATGAATCGACGAACTTGGTGCGCGCCGCCACGCACTTGGTCGACGACCTGCACGTGCCCGCGATCGTCGGTCCGAACACCAGCCAAGACACCTTAGATGTGTCGACGAAGGTCACGGTACCGGGCGGCACGGTCGTGATGAGCCCAACCGGCGTCGCCTCCAGCATTGCTTCGCTGTCGGACAACGATCTGACCTGGCTGATGGTGCCTTCGGACGTGCAGCGCGCGCCACTGATGATCCAACAGATCAATGTCCTGGAAACGACGCTCAAGACCGAGCGCATGAAGAATTACATCAATCTGGGCATCGTATTTCGAAACGATGCGCTCGGCATCGGCACCCGCACCGCGCTCAATGATCTGAAGATCAACGGGCAATCTTTGGCCAACGCGATCAACTTGAACAACCACGTGCAGATCGACCCGTACAATGGCGCGGACGCCGACCAACCAGCCATCATCACCAAGTACTTGACGTTCCTGCCCGACATCGTTGTCTTGGCGGGCACCGCGGAAGCCGTCACCCAGGTGATGGTGCCGCTCGAAGCGCAGTGGCCGAAGGACGGCGGCGGCGCTGATCTGGCACCGCGACCCAACTACGTGCTGATCGACTCGACGAAGGTCCCGGAGTTACTCACCGCGGTAACCAACAACGACGACCTACGGAAACGAGTGCGCGGAACCGGCATCACACCTGGCCCGGGCGGGCCCGCGGAGACGCTGACCGAGTTCCAAGTCGACTACAACGTGCGCTACGGCACCTCGGCCACGATCTCCGGAATGGGCCCGGCGCACGACGCGGCCTACGCGATTGGCTTGGCCTTGGCGGCTACGCGCACCCAAGAAGTCTCGGGTGCGAGCGTGGCGCAGGGTCTGCGCAAACTCGCCGGCGGCGCGACCACGCTCAAGGCCACGAGTCAAAACGTGCTGCCCGCGTTTCAAAAACTGGCCGCCGGTGAAAAGATCACTGCTGTCGGCACGTTCGGCAATTTGGATTGGGATGCGAATGGCGCCGTTCTCGGCGGCACCCTCGAGATGTGGTGCATCGGCCTACCGACGGCGGGTAAGCCCGCCTACGCGAGCTCGGGCCTGCTCTTCGACATCAAAACCCAAAAGCCCAGCGGCACTTACGTTCAGTGCGGCCCCTGAGCCTACCCGCAACGCTCGGCCTAAAGAAAGCCGGAAAGTGAGCGTATTTTGCCAGCAAGGCTGATGGTAACTCCGGCTAAACGCACGCACGCGGCGCAGATGACCTCTCACACGAGTGGGCTCGTGGCCCTCGGGGACCAAGCGATCGACATGCCGTTCGCTCCCGGCGATCTGATCGCCGGGAAGTACGAGGTGATCAAGCTGATTGGCTCGGGCGGCATGGGCTACGTCGTGTCGGCGATGCACGTCGAATTGGGCGAGGTCGTCGCGCTCAAGTTTCTGCGCCCCGAGGCGCTGCAGATCGACGAGCTCGTCGAACGCTTCTCGCGTGAAGCGCGCGCGGCGGCAAAAATCCGCAGTGAGCACGTGGCGCGCGTCTACGACGTCGGTGTGCTCCCGGACGGCGTGCCCTTCATCGTGATGGAGCACCTCGCGGGGCAGGACTTGGCCGACGTGCTGCAAGAGCGCGGCCCGTTACCAATCAAGGTCGCCGTCGAATACGTGATGCAAGCGTGCGAGGCGCTCGCGGCCGCGCACGCGAGCGGCGTGGTTCACCGCGACATCAAGCCGGAGAATCTGTTCCTCACCAAGCACGCCCAGGGTCTAGACTTCATCAAGATCCTCGATTTCGGCATCTCGAAGGTCGCGCTGGCGCCGGGCAAACGCGGCTTCGTGCGCACGATGATGCCGCTCGGTTCCCCCGTGTACATGTCGCCGGAGCAAATTCGCTCCTCGGATCAGGTCGACGCGCGCACCGACATCTGGTCGCTGGGCTGCGTGCTGTTCGAGCTGCTCACGGGCACCGTGGCCTTCAACGAACCGTCCTTGATGCAGCTCAGCGCCGCGATCTTGGAGCATGATCCCGTGCCCCTCCGCGAGCTGGTGCCGGATGCGCCGGTCGAGTTGGAAGATGTCGTCCTTCGCTGTTTGGAGAAGGACGTAAGCAAGCGCTATGGCAACATTGCCGAGCTCGCGATCGCGCTCTACCCGTTTGCGCCGCGCCGCTCACGCATCTCGGCCGAGCGTTGCTACCACGCGCTCAAGAACGCCGGTCTCGAGTGCCCGGAGTTCGAAGTCGAAATCCAGAGTGTTTTCCCGCCCAGTCTCGGTGACGTGCCCGTGCCCTCCAGTCGGGTCATGGGTCGTTCCACCCGCGGCGTGATGACGCGCGGCTCGATGACCAGCCGCTCCGCGCAAGCCGTCGACGTCCACACCGGTTCCCCCGCCACGATCAGCAACGAGGAACTTGCCTCACTGCGGCCGCAGAAGAGCTACAAAATCTTGGCGGTGGTGGCGTTGCTCGCGGCAGCCGCGGCCGTTGCGTTCTTGTTCGTTCAGAATCGCTCGGACGGACAGGGCTCTCCGCTGAATGGCTCGACGGGGCAAGCCGCGGCCGCGGTGAAACCCAATGCGGCGCCCGGCACCAAGTCGGGGATGGTGATCGACCTCGACGCGCTGCCGCCTAGCGTCGCGCCGGGCGCGCCCGCGAGCGGCTCTGCCGCGAGCAGCGCCGCTTCTGTCACGCGCTCGCAGCGAAGCGGCGGCGGGGTGCGACGCGCACCACCCGTGGCGGGCTCGACCAAGGCCGGCAGCACGCCGCGCAAGCACGACGACGAACTCGACGTCGGCTATTGATCAGAACATCTGCCCCGCCGAAAAGTAACCGCTGACCGGCATCGCGTCGGGTGAGCCGGCAACGTCGAGCCGGATCACGAACGTAGAACCGGATTGCACGCGCAAGCCGCCGCCCGCCCCGTACTTGAGGCCGAGGCCACGCCCATCGAGTTCGGGGTTACGCTTGGCTTCGGCCCAGACGCGACCGGCATCGAAGAAGGGTACCACGCCGAGCGTCAGAGACTTACCGAGCGCGCGAAATGTGGCGACCTCGAGCCGCAGCTCGACGTTGCCGAACGCTTTCAGTTTGCCGTAGTAGCGCTGCGCGGGCACGCCGCGCACGCCCGTCGTACCGCCGATCGCGAAGGTGTCGTCGAAGCGCGCCAGTTCGTAAAACGGCACATTGCCGAACATCCAATCACCGACCACACGCACGGCGAAGGTGATGCGGGGCGTACCGAGCGGCACGAACGCGCGCAGATTCAGCGTGGCTTCGCCGTAACGGTAGGGAAATTCCGGCGTGCCGCCTGGGCTCAACTTCACGTCGAGGGTGTCGAACGTACCGCTGTGGGAGGAGATCTCGTTGTCGCGCGTGTCCCACTGCAGGCCGTACTTGAACAGCACCACCGAGTGCGAGCTCGTATCGCCGATCAAGCGCTTCACTTCGGCGCTGCCACTCCGCTGATCCTCGGCCAGTTGCGAATCTCCGGGCACGCGAATCGAATCATGGATGTAGCGAAAGCCGACTCGGCCCGCGAAGTGGTCGACGATGCGCGTGCGCACGTCGACGTCGAACTGCGGATGACCACGCTGATACTTCGAGTAGTCCGGGTTCGGGTTGTCGTCCGCGGCCTTGCGCGACGATGCGTTGCCCATGCCGAAGTAGTCGACGCTCTCCCAGGTGTACGATGGCCTCACTTCTAGACGCAGCGGGGAGCCAAACAGTCGTGGAATCGTCACGCGCGCGTACAAATCTTGGTACGGCACGGTGAAGCCGGCGCGCTCGCTGTACTTGAACGTGATCAGGCCGGACGAGTCGATGTTCCACAGGTAGGGCACGACCCCCTTCTTCACCCGCGCGAGACCCGCGAAATAGCCACCGCCGAAGCCGAGATCGGTGCTGCCTCCGACCACCGGCACGACATTGAGTTCGTTGTGCGCGGGCTCGTCGTCGACGTGCTTGGCATCCGGGGGGGCCGTGATAGGGGCCGGCTTTTCGTCGGGTCGGTTGTTCGAGTTCAACGGATCGACGGCGAACGCGGGTGCGCTCCAGCACAGCGCGCATGCGATCAGCAACCGAGGTCCGCGCGCCCAGCGCGCAAAGCAAGTCGTCACGGCGCGCGCATTGCACGCGCCATGCCGCGACCCAATTTCGAGAAACCCCGCCAAATGCCGGCGGGCAGCGTGACAGCTTGGCCACGGAGGTTGCGACCCGACGCAAACTTGCCTCCGAGTTCTGACTCACTTTTCAGACTGTCGATCGGCGGGCCTCGTGTAAAGTGCGCCGCCATGACGATCCAGGCGGCTGTTGCCGACACTTCGACCAAAACCGTCACCTTCGGTGGCAAGACTTACAGCATCCAAGCCCTGTCGGAGGACAGCTACACCGTACTGCTCGCCGGTATCCCCGTCGGCCGCGTGGTCTACTCGTTCGGCGCCGCTAATGGCGTGCCGGAAGGCGATGCCATCAGCGAGGACGACTTGTACGCGATCGCGGAAGCATGGTTCGCGGCTGTCGACGGCTGACCGAGTCATGACCGCGCGCGGTGATGGTGTGACAGAACCGCGCGCGGATCGCGGCCCGGATGGGCGCTCGAAGGCTTGGGTCTGCGAAGCATGGGATCGCGTCCGATTGCGCAAGTGCGCAGATATCGTGCAAAACCATTTCGGCGGTGAAGCCCGAGATCGCGTGGGCGGCGCGGACCTCGTGTTCTGGGATTTCATGGTCGGCAACGTGCTCGTCACGGTGCATCTCGAGCAGGGCGTGGGGATCGCCATCTTGGCCAATGACTCATCGCCCGCAAGCGAAGCGCTGGTCTTGGAGATCGCTCGGTTTCTCGTCCAGCACGCTCAGCTGTCGGAGGTCTCCGGCTGAACGCAGGCTCGAACGTCGAGCAAAGCGAGCGCTTCCTGCCGCTTGAACTCGGCCAGGACGATGCCCGAGGCAACGGCGACGTTCAGGCTCTCGGTCACGCCGGACTGAGGGATCGTGATCTGCTCTTCGCATTCGTCCAGCATCGTTGCATCGAGCCCACGCCCCTCCGAGCCGATCACCAGTAAATCCGATTGCCGAAAGCGAAACTGGTGCAACGAAGTCGCCTGCTGACGAGGCACGGTCGCCACCCGACGGCCCGGGTGCTGCCGCAAAAATAGCAGCGGATCGAGCTCGATTCGGAGCCAGCGGATCTTGCTGAACGCGCCTGCGGAGACGGCGCGCAGCTTCTGCGAGTACGACTTTCCGTAACGCTCACGCACGATGCGATGCGGATCGAACACGTGGCAACGCTCGAAGCCGAACACCTCCAGAGTGCGCGCGAGCACGCACAGGTTCTCGAATTGCTCGGGGGCGTGGACGTAAACTTCCATGGCTCAGCGCGCTCCTGCGTCCGGCAAAAGTTCGCTCAAGCGTGTGCGTGCCGCGGCCACGTAACTCGAACGGGGATAGTTCACGATGAGCTCGGTGAGCACCGTGCGTTCATCGGCGTTGCGCGCGAGCTTGCGCAGCGCTTGGGCTTGACCAAAGTAAGCTTCCGCCTTATTTTCGGGCGACCCGATGTGACGAAAGGTCGCAAATTCCTGCAACGCGAGCTCGGCGCGATCGAGCTCCAGGTAGAGCAGGCCGAGCGTGACGTGAGTGTCGATGCCCTCGGGTGAGTTGGGGAAGAACTCTTCGATTTGCTTCGATAGCCGCAGGGCCTCGGCGCTATCACCCTGCGCACGAGCAAGCTTTGCGGCCGCGAACATTTCCGTCGCCGAGAGCTTGCGCCGTGCGATCACGGCCGAGGCGCTGGGCGTCGGTGGTAGTGTGGGTAGGGATGGCTCGGCCGACACCGCGAGCAGGTGTTGATCATGGGCCAGCGTCTTTGCACGGCTACGTTCGGGGGCGGCCTTCGCCGCGCCGCGCGCTTCGGTAGATTCGCGCGGCCAGAGCTTCCAGCCGAACACTTTGACCGAAGCGGTGGTGATGCCGGCCATGAGCAGCGCCAAAGCCAAGGATTGAACTCCTTGGCGCAGCCGCGGCGAAAGCATCATCGAGTCCGATTTTCACGCGTCGGCCGCTACTCGAACGAGAGCAACAGGGGCGTGACCTTTTTCGTGGCAGGTTCGACCACGCGCGTCAGATACACCGGCTGCGGTTCTTCGGAGAAGCTGGTCACGACGCCATCTTGCACGGCAACCCAGTGCAACACGCCGGGGTTCGCCCGGTAGCGCTGAGCCATGCCTGGTTCGAGCGGCGGCAGCGAGTCACGGCGACCGTCCAAGTCGAAATCGGCGTCTTCCCGGGCTAGCAACTCGAGCGTGGCTTCGTCACCCGGCCCCAAACGCTCGATCGATACGCTCATATTCGCCCTCCCTCCACTCAAGTACCGACGCTATGGCCCTCGAAGACGTCGTGCTCGCCGTCGTTGGCGAACGGCTCCTCGATCACGAGCTCGCCCTGCAGCGCGAAGTGATAGGGGAACGTCACCACCAGCGAGTAATCGTCGCGATGGTTCAGGTGCACGAACACGGCGTCTTGGGCGGCGCTTTTGCCCGGCACCGTGCTGCGCGCCGAGTACGAAAGTGCGGTCGCTTTGAGTTCCCCCCGCGCCGCGCCATCACGAAAGCTCGCGCGAAACTGCGCGATCAACGCAGCGTCGTCGGCACTCGCCGACTCGCTCCAACCACCGACTTGCGTGATTCGATCGTCGGCAGACAGCGTGCAGCCAAAAGGGCGAAGCTCGTGGTGCTCGCTCAACATCTGCTCTGCTACGGGCAGCAGCGCGCTCATCAGCGCCTCGCATTCGTCTTTACAGTTGGCCATCCGTCGGGCGCTTTTCTAGCACGATCAGCGTGCATCCTACACGGTGGGATTGGCAGCCCAAAAGGGCCATGGCAATTTGTGAAGATGCGTTCTACGGCGATTGGGCGTGGTGCAGGGGTATGGTCGCTCGTGTTGCTCGCGAACGCGAGCGCATGCGGTGGTGAAAGTGATGCCTCGTCCAGCACGGCAGGCGCGGGCGGCTCATCGCCAGCGGGCGCGGGAGCCCCGGCGACGGCGGGCGCGAGCGTCACGGGAGGAGCGCCGTCGTCCGCGGCGGGTTCGACGAGCCAGGCGGGGGCGGGTTCCGCGAACGGCGGCGCCAGCGCGGGCAGCGGTCTAGCCGGCAATCCGCCCGCGAGCGGGGATTCCCCGATCATCGCCGGCTGCGGCATCTTGCCCGCCGATCATCTGTTCAACACGCCGATCGCGGCGTTGCCGGCACACGGCAGCAGCGCCGACTTCATGAACGCGGTGGGCACGCGCAAGATCCACCTCGATCTCGGCACCACGGTCGACCAGGCATCCGACGAGTACTACGGCATCCCGTACAACGTCGTGCATTCGAAGAGCATGCCGTGGCAAACCGGCTCATTCACCACCACCGACACGGAGAACCTCGACTGGGACCCGACGCAGGAGGCCGATTGCGCGGTAGGCCCGGCTCACACGTTCGTCTCCCCGTGCACGGAAGATGCCGCGCCCAAGCCGCAATTCCCCATCCCCGCGACACCCCTGGTGGAAGGCGGGATCGTCACCGATCCAGAGCAGCCGTACGGCGATCATCACATCCTGCTGCTCGACGCCGACACTTGCAGCTTGTGGGAGCTGTACCATGCGTACCCGGACCCCGACGAGGGTTGGAACATTTTCGGAGCGGCGTACTTCGACTTGAAGTCGAACGCGCTCCGCCCCGCGGGCTGGACTTCGGCCGACGCCGCTGGTTTTCCGATTCTACCGCTGCTGCTCCGAGCTGATGAAGCGAGTTCGGGGAAGATTGCGCACGCGCTGCGGTTCACGATTGAGAGCAACAAGATCCGCACCGAATACACTTGGCCCGCCCGCCACTTGACTGGCAACGGCACCGGCGCGGCGAGCCTCCCGCCCATGGGGCAAGCCTTCCGCATCAAGGAAAGCTACGTGATCCCGAGCAACTTCAATACACAGTCACGTGCGATCCTGCAGGCACTGAAGACGTACGGCATGTACCTGGCGGATGGCGGCAGCTCCATGTACATCCAAGGCGAGCCGAGCGCAGATTGGGACGAAGACACGTTCAGTCAAGTGCAGTCGGTGTCGAGCGCCGAGTTCGAAGCGGTAGACCTGAGCGGCATTGCGGCACGCGCGGGCTTCGATCCGGACTCCGCCCGAGTGCCCTGAGCTCGTGCGAATCCACGATTCGTGATAACGACGCGATCGTGAAGCCCACGTATCGCCGGCTGCGCCGCGACGAAGTGCCGACCGCGGTCGACGTATTTTTGGTCAGCGTCGCAGACCTTGCGCGCAGACACGGTCTGCCCGCCCCGGCGAGCTACACGCCCGCGTCGGTCATCCCCGCCTACGAGCACCTGTTGGAGACGGGCTCGTTCGAGGTGGCCGAACTCGACGGCAAGATCGTAGGCATCGCGGCCGCGGTGATGCGCGACGAGGTCTGGTTCTTGGCCATGTTCTGGGTCCTGCCCGAGTACAAGTTACAGGGCATCGGCCGACCGCTGCTCGAACGCATGTACCGGCTCAGTGAAGAGCAAGGGGCCGCCGTCCGCTGTGTTTGGTCGTCGCTCGATTTCACGGCCGTTGCCAGCTACCTGAAGCTCGGAATGATGCCCGCCGGGCCGATTTTCACGTTCTCGGGGGCGCTGACCACGCCCCCCACACCGCCGCCGGCCGCGCGCCTCCGCGAGCTCGCGGCCGAGGATGCGAACGCAATCGATCGCATCGTGCGCGGCGCGGCGCGCGAGCAAGATCACGCATTCTGGCGCGCACGCGGCATCCCTGCGTATCAGCTCGAAATCGAACAACGCGTGGCGGGCTACTTCTACGTGAAAGACGGCGTGATCGGCCCCGCCGCGTGGCTCGACGCGGCAGACGGTGATGCGCTGCTGAGCCACGCCCTGCTGCAGGCGAGCCGCCAAGCCTCGGAAGTGAAAATGGTGGCGCTGGGCGCGAACCAAACCGCGATTCGGCATGCCACCATGGGGGGTTTGCGGCTGGTCTCCGGATCGCATTTCCTATCGAGCGCCGCGTTCGGAAAGCTCGACTGCTATTTGCCGTCCGGACCAGCACTGTTCTGAACGCGCTCAGCGGCAGCGCTTGGCGCATGCAACGGGGTCTGGTACTGGTCCGGCCGTCTCAGAAAGTAACGCCGGGCAGTTGCCCGCCCAACCGGGAAACCAGGACTCGAATCGCATGAAACGAACTCTCCAGTGCGCGTTTGCGACTTCCGCTCTACTCGTCAGCTCCAGCGCTTTTGCACAAACTTTCGGTGAAAAGGGCCAAGTCGCGATCAGCGCCGAGCGCTTGTTCGGCTTCACGTACGACAGCGCGACGGTGACCCAGAATGGGCAAGACAACACCAACAAGGTGACCCACTTCAGCCTGCTGTCCTCGCCCGTCACGATCAACGCAGGACCGGGGGTTTGGGCCGGCTATGGCTCGCCGCGCGTCGCCGGTGACTACTTCGTGATCGACCGCCTGTCCGTGGGCGCGGCCTTGGGTTATGCGCATTGGTCGCTCTCGACGCAAGCGGCTCTCGGCAACACCGAAACGACGACCAGCGGGGACTCGTTCACGTTCGCGCCGCGCGTCGGCTACTTCCTCACGTTCACGGACAAGATCGGCTTCTGGCCTCGCGGCGGCTTCACATACCGCACCTTCAGCGCGGCCGATGCCAGCGGTCACGACCTGGCGTTCACGCTCGAAGCGCCGTTCGCGTTCACGCTAATCCCGAACGTGGTGTTCTGGGGCGGTCCCGCACTCGACCTGGGCCTGACCGGATCCCAGAGCATCCAGCAAGCGAACGGCACGAAAACCTCGGTCGACTTCAACGCGACCGAGATCGGCATTCAGACCGGCTTGGTCGTCTACTTCGGTACCTGAGCGAAATCGGCGGTTTTGCCCGTGGGACTCGGACCCCGAGTGTGGGCAAAGCCCACACCGTAAAAGGGCACGTGCGTGCGAAGCGCGGCATCGGCCGAGCAAAGCACGATACTCTGTGCGCTGGAGGAACCAGCATGCGACGAGTGATCGGCGGTGCCCTGCTGTGCTTGGCTTTCGTGAGCGCGTGCGGCAGTAGCGAGCCCGACGCGAAGGCCACCGCGGGCGCGCCGAGCACGGGCAACGCGGGCGCGCCGAGCACGGGCAACGCGGGTGGCAGTGCAGGCGCGGGCGCGAGCAGCGGCAGCGCGGGCAGCGCAGGTCCGAGCACGCATCCCAATGATGGCCCCGCCGCTGGCAACCCCGACGGCAAGTGCAGCGTCCCCGCCGAGGCGGGGCTCGAGCCCGTGAGCAATCCCCAGAACGTCGTCGGTACGGGCACGGCGGCGAGTTGCACGAGCGCGGCGTTCGTCAGTGCCGTCGCCAAGGGCGGCGTGATTACCTTCGATTGCGGCCCCGACCCGGTGACGATCACGCTCACCGAGACCGCCAAAGTCGTGAACGACACCGGGCCCGAGATCGTGATCGATGGCGGCAACAAGGTCACGCTCAGCGGCGGAGGCAAAGTGCGTATCCTCTATCAAAACACCTGCGACGAAGCGCAGAAGTGGACCACCTCGCACTGCGACGATCAGCCGGAGCCGGCGCTCACGGTGCAAAATCTGACGTTCATCGACGGCAATGCCAAGGGCTTGAAGCCCGATGGCGGCGGAGCCATCTTCGCCAGCGGCGGGCGTTTGAAGATCAATCACTGCCGCTTCTTCAACAACGTCTGTGACGACACGGGACCGGATGTCGGCGGCGCGGCCGTGCGCACGCTGCAGCAATCGAAGGGCCTCCCCGCCTACGTGGTGAACAGCACCTTCGGTGGCGCGCCGGGCCTGGGCAACCGCGGCTCGAACGGCGGCGGACTCAGCAGCATCGGCGTGTCGTACACCGTGATCAACAGTCTGTTCAGCGACAACGCTGCGATCGGCAACGGTGCGAACCCAGCCAAATCCGGCACGCCGGGAGGAGGGAGCGGGGGCGCCATCTACAACGACGGCAACACGTTCACGCTCAGTTTGTGTGGCACGCTGATTCGCGACAACACCGCGGTCGAGGGCGGCGGCGCGATCTTTTTCGTCAGCAACGATCGCAGTGGCTCGCTGTCGATCCGCGACTCGACGCTCCGCCACAACCCGAGCGCAGGCTTCGAAACCAAGGGGTTTCCAGGGATTTTCGCGCTGGCGAAGGGCGACCCCCAGGTCGAAAACTCGACCTTGGAGTGATCGGCGCGGGAGCGCGGAGCTGAGAAATCGTGCCTGTGCGCAAAATTCCGCGGGAGTCCGCGCGGCGGCGCAAGATTGCTGGGACAAGTCCGTGTCAGCCGGGCTAAAGTCGCCCGCCCTTCGCGGAACTTTTGCCATCATGAAATCGATCATCCCCGACCCCGCTCAGCTGGACGAACTCGCGGCGGGGCTCGACGCCGGCTGGGACGAAGCGCCCACGGCCAGCGTCGATGCGGGCTGGGACGAAGAGCCCGCGGGTACACTGCCCTCGCAGCCGCCGCATTCCACCCCCTTGCCGAAAGCCCTCGACGCGCTGGACGCTGATTGGGACGTCGCGGCGCAACCCGCCACCGCCGCCCCCTCAGCTTCGCCCACGCGCTCCGGCCAGCCTCGAGCCAGCGGAACGCGTCCGAGCCGCGAGCGCCCGAATCCGACGCGCGCGGTCACCCCCCCGCTGACGGGGCCCGCGCCCGCCGTGCGTGCCAGCAAGCAGGAGCGGCGCGACGCCGAGCGCAAGCGGCGCGCCCACGAAGCCCAACAGAAGGCCGCCAACAAGAAGCAGCGCAAGGTCGAACGCCAAGCCGAGGCCCAACGAGCCAGTCAGCAGCAGAAAGCCGCCGAGCAGCAAGCGCTCGCCGAGCGACGCGCGCGTCAGGGGGTTGCCCGCAAACGTGCCAAGCCCAAAGCCGAGCCCGCCAGCCCGGGCGAGCCCGCCAAAGCCGCGGCAACGCCGGCGCGAGCCGCCAAGCGCGCGCGCCGCGAAAACCCCGCGCCCGTGTTGCCCCCGCTCGAGACTTTGCCGGCCAAGCGTGCGGCTCGGCCCGTGATCGAAGAACGCGGCGCCAAGAAGCTGATCGTGCCAATTTTGATCGCGCTGCTGTTCGCGGTCACGCTCGGTTTCGCGCTCAGCCGCGCCCGCTGAACGGGGGATCGGACGCACTTCGGGTGCAGTCACTTTTGACCCACGCCACACCCGGGGTGCGGTCACTTTTTACTTGGGGGGCGGCGGAGCGCGCGGGCCTGGAGAGAAAGACGCTACGCGGGCACGGCCGCCCATGCGTCAGCGAGGGCGCCGGGAACGGCCGGGACAATGGCGAAATATTCCGCAATACCCCGGTAACACCCGCTCAGCACGCCGGACGCAGGCTCTCTGGAGTGCAATTCTCGGAAGCCATGAGCCCCGCGGACGAATCCCAGGAACACCTGAGCGTGCTGTACGTCGAGGACGACGAGCGCTTGGCCCGATTGACGGCGCAATACCTGCGCTCGCATCGCGTCGAGGTCACGATCGTCGACCGCGGCGATCTGGCACTGAGCGAGGTACTCCGCACTCGACCGGACGTGGTGTTGCTCGATATCATGTTGCCCGGCGCGGACGGCCACGAAGTCTGTCGCCGACTGCGTGAACGGGTGAGCGTGCCCATCATCATGCTCACGGCGCGCGGTGAAGAAGCCGATCGCGTGATGGGCCTGGAAGGCGGCGCGGACGACTACATGAGCAAGCCGTTCTCGACGCGCGAACTCTTGGCGCGTATCCGCGCGCACGCTCGGCGAGCACGCGGGAAGACGGGACCCGCGGCTCCGCGCATCGAGCTCGGCGACTTGGTGGTGGACAGTGCCACCATGACCGCGACCCTGCGCGGTACGCGGCTCGCGCTGACCACGCACGAGTTCGCGCTGCTACGCGTGCTCGCCGAGCGCGCCGGGCGGGTGCTCGCGCGCGAACAGCTGCTCGAGCTGGTGCATGGCTCTTCCGAAGACGCGTTCGATCGCTCGATTGACGTGCACATTTCGCGGCTGCGCCACAAATTGGAAAGCGACCCGAAAAATCCACAGTATTTGAAGACGATTCGCGGTGTGGGCTACATGCTCGCTCCCGAAGAGCGATGACACGGGCGCCGCGCTCCGGCCTCGTTTGGCGCCTGTACGCCGTCGGCTTGGTGCAATTCACGCTGGTCGTGCTGTCAGCGGTGTTGATCGGCTACGTGCTCACGCACTTGCCCCAGCGCTGGGACATGCAGACGCTCAGCGCTCGACTGAAGCCCTTCGCCAGCGATCCCGCAGCGCTGGCCGAGGAGTTGCAGAAGCTGCGCGAAAGCGACCGATTGATGGTTTCGCTTTACGACGAAGAGGGCAAACTGCTGGTCAGCAACGTGGTGCCGGCCCTGCGAGCGCCGCGGCTCGTGAATGGGCAACTGCTGCGACCCAACGAAGAGGGTCCGCCACCCGGCGCGAATGCCGTGCCGCTCGGGCCGCCACCGGGGCGCCCGCCGCGGTTCGGAGCGAAGCCGCGCCATTTCGGTGGCCCCGAGGGTGGCCCGCGCCCGCCGGAGACCTTCGGACGCTTCGACCTCAACGGGCGAGAGTGCCTACTGATCGCGCGCTTCGAGCACCAACGACCGGGGCCGTTGCCCCTGGTTTTGACCATGATCTCGGGGCTAATCGTGCTCGGCGTGGGTGCCTTCCTCACCGCGCGCTGGATCGCGCGGCCGTTGACGCAGCTATCGCACATGGCGACCTCGCTCGGGCGGGGCGATCTGAGCGTGCGCAGTGAGCTGAAGCGCAAAGACGAGCTCGGTGATGTGGCACGGGCCTTCGACGAAATGGCCGAGCGCATTCAGCGCTTGCTGCAGGCGGAGAAGGAGCTCTTGGCCAACGTCGCGCACGAGCTGCGCACGCCGCTGGCACGCATTCGCGTCGCGCTCGAGATCGCCGGTGAAGGTGACGCCGAGGCCGCGCGCGCCTCGCTGGCCGAAATTGCGGTGGACTTGGCCGAGCTGGAAGCGCTGGTCAACGACGTGCTCACCGCGGCGCGCTTCGAGCTGGCAGAGGGGGTCGCGCCGCGCTCCGGATTTGCCCTGCACCTGCAAGAGATCGCCCCGCGTGTGATCGCCGAACGCGCCGCGGAACTGTTTCGCGGCCGGCACCCGAATCGACCATTTTCCAGCCAATTTTCCGAGATTTCTGGCGCCATACAGGCGGACCCGATGCTGCTCCGGCGGGTGATCGACAATTTGCTCGAGAATGCGCACAAGTACTCACCGGAACCCGAAGCCCCGATCGCGCTGTCGGTCAGTGAGCGACGCGGGCAAGCCTGCATCGAAGTACGCGACCGCGGCATGGGCATATCCGACGACGACCTGCCGCGCGTGTTCACGGCCTTCTTTCGCGGCGAACGCAGCCGCTCGCGCGGGACCGGTGGCGTCGGGCTGGGACTCACGCTCGCCAAGCGCATCGTCGAAGCGCACGGCGGTAGCATCGAAGTCGAGAGCGGCGTCGGACGAGGCAGTACCTTCCGCGCTTGCCTGCCCTTGATCTCGAACCCAGCGCCGGCCAGCGCGTAGTCGTATTCGCGCTCAACAAACCGCAACCGCCGACTTCCCGCGGACGCACCGCGCGGCGTTCACGCGGCGCGCGCAACGAGCGTAGGCTGAGGCGCGAGCTGCATCACCTGCGCTGGCTCGAGGAGAACGCGAAGCGACGAACCGTCCACTTGGCTCGCCCCGCCGAAATGCGCAGAACGGGCGTTGCGCGACGCCTGGCCAGCCGGTGACGCGCGCGCCGCGCCGAGCGCGGCTTCAGCCGAGCTTCTTGACACGCTCGACGGCAAGCCGCGCCGCGCGCAACGCGCCCGGGAACGAAGAGACGTCCCCCCGACTGTCGCTGTGAGCGAAGACGATGCGGCCTTCGGCCCGCGAGGCAATTTCCGCGCGTTGCAATTGCCCGGGGGTCGGGATCGCCAACGCGTGCCCACGGCGATAGACGCGCGTTTCGGCCACTTGCGAGTCGAGCCCCGGATAGTGCCGAGCGAGGTGATGAACGACGTCTTCGGCCATTTGCACCAGGCGAGCGTCGTCGAGCAGCTCACTGCGCCGGCCTTCGGACAGTGGGTGATAGACCGTGAGCACGCTCGCACGGTCGCTCGAGCGTTTGCCTGCGTGGGTCACCCAATCAGCCGTGACGAAGTCCGCGAACGGGGCGTCCAAGAACCAATTGTCGTACGCCGGCTGCGGCCCCGCTTGCTTCAAACACACGTTGAAGACCGGATAGGGCGCGTAGCGATACTCACGCATGGCGTCGCGCTGCGGCACGGACAGCTCGGGCACGATGCGCGAGGCGAAGAACTTCGGCACGGCCACGATCGCCGCGCGCGCCCGGATCGTGCGTGGTTCTCCGTTGTGCAGGGTGTGCACGAGCACGCGCCCGCCCTTCCCGGCTTCGGTCTCGATCCGGTGCACGAAGGCCGAACTGCGGATCTGCCCGGGATTGCGCTGCGTGACGTGACGCGCGATCGCTTCCGCCGCGACGCCCATGCCGCCGGCATAGGTAAGCCGCTTCTCTTCTCCGCTCAGCCAACCGTAGGCTTGCACTCCGAGTCGCTCGGAGGTGCGGTCGGCGGCGCCGCCCCAGTTGGATTCGCCGAAGCGATCCCAGAACGTTTTCAGTTCGGGCGCGAACGGGGCGAGGAACTCGTGAAACGATCGCTGATCGAGTACGGCGGAGGAGTGCTTGTGCCGCAGCTCGGCCGCCTTCTGCGCCGAGTCCGCGAAATCACGGCGCACCGCGGGGCTGAATGGCAAAGCATCCGCCCCCGCGCCGAAAAAGTCGAAATACGGTTTGCCTGCGACGATCAGGGCATCCCCGCCCTGCACCGGCAAGCCGGGTGCGCCGACCGATTTCATCAGCTCGACGAGTTCGGTGTCACCCTCGGTGAAGAAGGCCGCACCCGTCGAAAAACGCACGTCCTGCCACTCGCCGGTGGAACAATTGCCCCCCAAGTGAGGCTCTCGCTCCAGCAGGATCACGTCCCGCCCGGCAAGCAGGTGAGCTGCGTACAAGCCACTGGGCCCGCCGCCGACGATCACCACGTCGCACGACTCGCTCACCTCGACTTTGGGAAAGACGTGGCCGTCACGCAACTTGTGCCCCTGAGCGAACGTGTCACCGACGATCTCGGGGCGCGCCCGCGGCGGTTCGTGGTCCGGCGTAGGAGCGCGCTGCGAGCGCTCCGCCGGTGCGACGCGATCGGCGTGCTTGCAGCCGAAGGCCGACGCCTCGACGGCACCGGCAATGACCGTCTTCATCAGCAGGCGGCGAGATACGTAGGAGCGCGGCTCTTCCAACAGCGCCACGCTTCTCCCCGTTCGGCCGAGAACGCAAGACCTACGGGCCGGCGCAGACCACGGCCGTGCGTGCGCTCTGCGATTAACCCGTGAGCGCTAGACCCAGTTGCGGAGAACCGTGCTCGAGGCCGGGCTTATTGGTCTCATGCGCGTCAGCCGGGTTGTACATGGCGAGGCGGCGCTTTTCGCAGCTCACGATCTCGTCCACCACCTCGTAGCAGCCACCGCAACCGGTGGCCGCGCCGCAATGGTCGCCAACTTCTGCGACGCTGCAGGCGCCGCTGCTGCGGACAGCACGACGGATATCACGATCGGTGAGGGCGTGGCAGTGACAGACGAGCATCGAAGCAGTACTGAAGATAACCTCTTGATAGTGAAAATCAACTTCAACTTCACCCAGCTCGCGCGAATCAAAAAATGCCAATAGAAACCAACGGTTGATGGTAGCGACCGGGTTAAAAATCAAGCATTAGCGCTAAATTGCCACCCAGGCCGATCGGCCGAAGTGCGAGCCCGCGGGGGCGCTCACGGGCGTTTGGGGTTCGCCGGCACGGCTGCTGATGGTATCGAAATGAGATGCGCGCCGAGCCCGAAGTCATCGATTTCCTGAACGAACTTTTGACGTCCGAGCTGACGGCCATCAATCAGTACTTCATCCACTACAAGATGTGTAAGAACCAGGGCTACGGGGCTCTGGCGCACAAGAAGCGCACCGAGTCGATCGAGGAGATGAAGCATGCCGACGCGGTGATCGAGCGCATCCTCTTCCTCGACGGCATCCCGAACATGCAGCGCCTCAGCCCCGTGCGCGTGGGTGAAGAGCCGATCGAGATGAACAAGCTCGATCTGGCGCTCGAGGTGGAAGCCGTCGAACGCTTGCACCGCGGCATCAATCTGATGCTCAGCAAGAGCGATCACGGCACGCGGGAGCTGCTCGAAAAGATCTTGGTCGAGGAGGAAGACTCCGTCGATTGGCTAGAGACTCAAGCCAGCATCGTGAAAGACATCGGTCGCGAGCACTACCTGGCTCAGCACCTCAAGTCTTCCTCCTAGTCGGCGCCTGCCTCGGAGCTTGACGATGGCGCGCGCTGGTTGCAAAACCTGGCGCTGGTCGGCGCGTCGGGCGCCATGATTCCGAGGCAAAATGGCGCAGCTTCAAGATATCCCGCTCCGTCGTATCGACGGCAGCCCCGCGACCCTCAAAGAGTTCGCCGGCAGCGTGCTGCTGATCGTCAACGTCGCGTCCAAGTGCGGGCTCACGCCGCAATACGAAGGCCTCGAGGCATTGTACGGGAAATACCGTGCCCAGGGTCTCGTCGTGCTCGGCTTCCCCGCCAATGATTTTGGCGCGCAAGAGCCTGGTAGCAATCAAGAGATCGTCGAGTTTTGCCAGGCCCGCTTCGGCGTAGATTTTCCGATGTTCGAGAAGATCGCGGTCAAGGGTGACGCCCAGCACCCGCTGTACCGCGAGCTGATTTCGCAGAAGCCCGTCGCGCGCGCGAACGCAAGCGGCACCTTGAGCGCCAAGCTCGCCGAACATGGGATGTCCCCCAAGCACCCGAGCGACGTGCTCTGGAACTTCGAGAAGTTCCTGGTCGACCGGCAGGGGCAAGTCGTCGATCGCTTTGCCCCCGACGTAACGCCGGAACAGCCCGAGCTCGTGCACGCGATCGAAGCTGAGCTGAGCAAGGGCTGAGCGCTACTTCAGACGGCCGTCGAGGGCGACGGCCGCGCACGCCGTCATCGTTGCTTCACGAAGCAAACGGAGTGCGGCGGATTGATCTTCGGAAGCGGGAGTGTGCTCGAGGATGACCTGCGCGAAGACGCGCGCGGCTTCATGCAGCGCGTCATAGTGCACGAGCTTTTCCGGCGTCGGCGTGTGGTGCTCGAAGACGTACTTGGGATCGAAGTTGGATTCACTCATGCGAGTCACCATAGCCGACACTTCAGCCGAGTTGACGGCTGGAGCGCGTGCGCGGCGTTACCAACCAGAAACATTGCGGTAGCGCGGGGGATCGACGCTGGGTGCCTTACTGCAGCCAATGTCCCGCTCCGTACTTCGAGCTGCCCGCTTCGGCGCCTTGCTGATCGCAGGGCTGAGCTTCGAAGGCTGCGCAACGAGTACGACTTCGGACTCGGGGGATCGGCCTGCTCCGGGAGCGGCGGGGCAAAGTGCCGGAGGGACGGACAGCGCGGACGCGGGCGGGGGCGCGGGCGACAGCGGCGCCGCGGACGTTCCGGACGTCCCGAGCAATACGGGCGGCAAGGGTAATCTCAACACCAATCCAAACGGCGAAGATGGCGGCGCGCCCGATACGTCGTGCGCGGCAAAGGTTTCGAAGGCCGAAGCCGTCCCACTCGACATGTACCTCATGCTCGACGTTTCGGGTTCCATGCTCGATGCCACCTCGGCGTACGATGCGACGGGAACCGTGATTTCGAAATGGGCAGGCATCAAAACGGCGCTCAAAGCTTTCATCGAAGACGAAGGCTCGCAAGGCATCGGCGTCGGCATCCAGTATTTTCCGCTGATCAAGCCCAACGTACCGACCACCTGCGCGAGCGACGCGGATTGCGGCGACAGTGCGCCCTGTCAGTTCCACTTCTGCGCTTCCAGCGGCATTTCCTGTACGACCAATGCTGACTGCGGGAACAGCATATTCAACCCCTGCGTGGTTGCCGGGCAATGCGGTGATTACCTGTGCGAAGCCGGAACCACGTGCACGATCGGCACCGCCAGTGTGCCGTGCGTGAAGCTCGTCACCAGTACCTGCGCCCACATCGCGAAGTGCGATTCGGCCTCCTACACCGCGCCCGCGGAGGCGATTGCAACGCTGCCCGAAGCGGGGCCCGCGCTCATGGCGTCGCTCGACGCGCAGGTAATTGACCCGGTCAGTCCGACCCCGACGGGCCCCGCCCTGAGCGGTGCGCTGGCGGGAGCGAAAGCGTGGGCCAAGGCGCACCCATCCCACCGCGTGGTCGCGGTGCTGGCGACGGACGGCTTGGCCAATGAATGCACTCCCTTGGACACGGAAGATCTGGGCGAGCTTGCCGAAGCCGCGTTGGCCGGGAAGCCCAGCATCAGCACGTTCACGATCGGCGTATTTCCGACCGCGGCGTTGGCCAAGGGTCAGTTCGTGTTGAACACGATCGCCGAGGCCGGAGGTTCGGAGAAAGCATTCGTGATCGATACCAGTCACGACCTGCGCGTAGAATTTCGAGCCGCCCTGGACGCCGTGCGCAGCACCCAACTGGCCTGCGAGTTCACCATCCCCGAGCCGGAGGAAGGGGGTGACGTCGATTATTCGCTGGTCAACGTGAACTTCAAGAACGGCAAGAAAGTCAGCTCACTGCTCTATGTCGCTGACGTCGACGGTTGCGATCCGCTGAGCGGCGGCTGGTACTACGACACCGATCCGGAGGTCGAAAGCCCTTCTCGAATCGTGGTTTGCCCGACGACCTGCGCGACCTTCCAATCGGCCACCAGTGCCTCGGTAGAGATCGCCGTCGGGTGCGAGACGATCATCAAGTGATGACTCGCACCGAGGTCACGCAGGCGTCCTCGTATCGCGGCCGCGCAGGTGGCTACAACGTCGACGAGAATTTGCCGGCGGCGACCAACAGGTAGAGGACGCGCAAGGTGGCTTGGCGGTAAGGAGCGTCGTCCAGCGGAGCGGTGTTGAGCCAAGCGGTCACGTAGCCGTCGAGCTTGCCTTGGTCGTAACCGCCGGCCAGCGCAAAGCTGCCGATGAAGGCGCTGTTCTGCTGCTGCGCTGCGTGCGGCAGCCCGCCGTGCGCGTCGACCCAGCTGGAGATGTTCTGCATGAAGGTTTTGGCGCGCGTGTCGCCCGTCCACGCGTAGTCGACGGCTACCCTCCAGGGTGTACGGCACGCCTCGGACGAGTACTGGCTGCCATTGTCGCTGCCGTCGGCGTGGCTCCAATCAGGCACCAGGTTGTTCATGCGAGCCTGGTAGATGGCGTACAGCTGATACGAGGCATCGCTCAAAGCGGTCCACGTGGCCGATTGGGCGCTGAAGGATTGGGCGAAGACCTTGTAGTAGCCCGGCGAAAAGTAGGAAGGATTGATGCGCGGGTCGTTCGCGTCGCTGCAGCCACCGAACGTGTCGCCGGGACGCAAGATGCGCCGACCGTCGCACATATCCGATTCGAACAGAGCGACCTTCGAGGCAAGCGCCTCGGCTTTGGCGCGATACGGCGTGCCGGAGTTCGGCCAGAGCGATGCCGCTTGCAGCAACGCCATGGTCGCGTCCAGATCCGCGTCGGTCGCGGCGTTGCTGTTGTTGTTGCCAGGCGCCTCACACTTGGCGGTCCTCGAATTCATCAGGCCGTTGGTGTCGAGGTGGTCTTGGTAGTACTTCCACAGGCCATCGAACAATGGCTGGTCGGCCATGGATGCCGACAGCAGCATGCCGTAGCCGATGCCTTCAGACAGCACGCTTCCGTCCGTGACGACCACGAACGAACCGTTCACGCACGGTTCGACGAACGCCGCCTTCCAACTGGAGTATTCGCTTTGCAGGCGAACCTCGCTGATGGTCGCGGACTTTGCGCTATTCCAAACCGGGGGCGGTGCCGTCCCGTAGCTCGTCGAGCCGGCATCTTCCGTGACTCCGCTGTAACCGGAGCCGGCGCTGGCGCCGCCAACGACCGTCATTGCAGGGCCTCCGCCTTGCGAATTTCTGCCCGCACTACCCGAGCCCGCTTGGCCCGAGCCCTTGGCCCCCGATGCGCCGAAATCATCAGCCGCCGAACCATCGGCCGCGGCATCGCCGCAGGCTGGCAATACCGCTAGAAATAGCGCGAATAGCGGCAATGAAACGCGGAATGTCATCGAAGAAGAAAGCCGAACGTTAAGGGTAGGCCATACTGTGGCGCCATTAACCCAGTCTGGCCACACCCAATCGCATTCTGCCAATTTGCGGTGTGGTGAAGCGCGGCACGGTATCGCACCGGTTGGTTAGAGGCGTTTCGCCAAGCGCGCACAGGAGCAACCGGAAAGCGGGTTGAAAGCCGCGCCTCACGCGGCCGTCACTCGGCGGAGCGCGGCAACTCGACGACCGGCGGCGGCAGCGCCGAAGTGACATTGCTGGTCAGCTTTTGCACGATGCTCCAGGTGCGCAGCTGCGCATCCATCGCGGGCTCGTGCTCGGCCGGAACACGCCGTCGGTATCCGCCATCCGTCTGCATCTCGTATACGCGCTGATTGTCGAATTCGAGCGGCAAGATGCACTCGTTCCTGATGCGAGTTCGCAACGCTTCGCTCGTGACGGGAAACAGCACTTCGACCCGGCGGTCCAGATTGCGCGGCATCCAATCGGCCGAAGACAAGAAGAACTCTTCCTCTCCATCGGGGCCGAACACGAACACGCGCTCGTGTTCGAGAAACCGGCCCAGCAGCGAGTAAACCCGGATATTTTCCGAAACCCCGGGTAGGCCCGGGCGCAAGCAGCACACACCGCGCACGAATAGCTCGATTTCGACGCCGGCGCGCGACGCGCGATACAGCTCCCGGATGATGCCCGGGTCGACGAGGGCATTGAGCTTGGCAAAGATGCGCGCAGGCTTGCCGGCGAGCGCTCGGTCCGCTTGCGCGCGCACGTGCGAGAGCACGGTCTGGCGCAGCGTGACCGGCGCGACGGCGAGCTTGCGATAGTTGAAGCTGGTGGAAAATCCCGACAGCGAGTTGAACAGCTCGGAGGCATCCTCACCGATCTCGGCGTCGATCGTGAACAGCGCCGTGTCCGTGTAGAAGCGCGCGGTGCCCGCGTTGTAGTTGCCGGTAGAGAGGTGCACATAACGCCGCAGCTCATTGCCCTCGCGGCGAACCACGAGCAGCACCTTGGCGTGCGTCTTCAAACCGGCCGCGCCATAAAATACGTGCACCCCCGCACGTTCCAGCGCGCGCGCCCAACCGATGTTATTTTCTTCGTCGAAACGCGCCTTGAGTTCGATGGAAACAGCGACTTGTTTGCCGTTTTCTGCGGCGCGCATCAGCGAACGCACGGCCTCCGAGTTGGACCCCGCGCGATACAGCGTCATCTTGATCGCCAGCACATTGGGGTCTTCCGCGGCGCGCCGCAGGAACGTCAGCACGGGCGTGAAAGCCTCGTACGGGTGATGAAGCAAGATGTCACCCTGGCGGATGGCGGCGAACGGATCGCCGAGCTCGCTCAATTCGTGCGGCACGCGCGGCACGAGCGGCGCATCGTGCAGCTCGGCGCGCGGGATTTGCGCCAAGGCGAGCAAGCCCGAGAGACCCAAGAGACCTGCGGTCTCGTACACGTCTTCCTCATCGATCTCGAGCTTGTGCATGAACAGCTTGCGGATTCGGTCCGGCACGCCGGGTGACAGCTCCAGCCGTACTGCGGCACCGAAGCGCCGCTTACGCAGCTCACGATCGATCGTGGCCAGCAAGTCGGCGGCTTCGTCCTCCAAGATGTCGAGGTCCATGTCGCGGGTGACGCGAAACGGGTAGCAGCCGACCACGTTCACCCCCGGGAACAAATCCGCCAAATTCCCGGCGATCAGCTCCTCGAGTGCGACGTAGTCCGAAGCGTCGCTCGAGCGCGGTGATTCGTCACCCGGCGGCGCGATCAACACGAAACGCGGCAAGCTCTCCGGTACCTTGATGCGCGCGAAGCGCCGCTCGGCGGTGAGCGGATTTTCGGCCTCGACGGCCAGCGACAAGGACAGATTGGAAAGGAACGGAAAGGGATGCACCGGGTCCACCGCGAGCGGCGTCAGTACCGGGAAGACCGAGCGCCGAAAGTACGCGCGCGCCCACTCGCGCTGAGTCGGGGAGAGCTCGCTGAAGGCGCGCACGCGGATCTCGTTCTTCGCCAGCTCGGGCAGGAGCTCGTTCAGCCAGAGCGACACCGCGGCTTGCGTCAGGCGCACCACGAGCGCGCGAATCCGCGCCAGCTGCTCGATCGCAGACAGCCCATCCGGGGCCGTTCCCGGTGCCTGCGACTGCAATTGCTCGTGCAAGCCCGAGACGCGAATCATGAAAAACTCGTCCAAGTTCGAGCCGAAGATGGCCAGGAACTTGATGCGTTCGAGCACCGGCCAGGAGCGATCCCGCGCTTGGTCGAGCACGCGTTCGTTGAACGAGAGCCAGGCCAGCTCGCGATTGAGGTAGAGCTCGGGGTTACTCAGTTCCTGTTCGTCGTGGCTTGCTTCGATTGACATGGCTAGGCTTGGGGCGTGAAACCTACGTCAAAACGAGCCGCGCGTGCGCAAGGCCGCGTATTCGTCACGAGTTCGTCACGGTGTGCTAGGCGGGCCAACCCGTGACCGTACCCCGGATCCGACGGAGATTCTCGCGGCTCGTACCGATCATGCTCGCCGCAAGCGGGCTGTGGCCGAGGCTGGCCGGGGCCAACGGGGCGTTCCCCGCCGTCAGCCAGTTGCTGGCCGATCCTGCGCATGACGCGCACCTGGTGCTGCGCTCGAACTTCGGCCTGTTGATCACCCGTGACCGGGGGCAGAACTGGGATTGGGTGTGCGAGGCCGGGCTCGGCTACCAAAACATCGAACCGGCGATTGCCATACTGACCGAGGGCACGGTCATCGCGGCGCTGCCAAACGGCATCGCTCGCGGCGCGTCGGAATGCTCGTTCGAGCTGGCCGATGGGCTCAGCGCCTACGTGGCGGACGTAGCACGGGTCCCCAACGCGCCCGGAGGCGCCGTCGCCGTGAGCGTCGACATCGAGCGCGGTGTGTCGCAGGTCTGGAACACGCGCGATGGCGGAAAGTCGTGGCAGCCGTTGGGCGCGCCGTTGGACGAACTGAATGCGGCCACGCTCGACATCGCGGGTGACGAGCAAGGCACGCTGTACGTGAGCGGAGTCTCGCAAAGCGATACCGTCAAAGGCGTGCTCGCGCGCAGCTCGGACGCTGGTCAGACGTGGACGCGCTCGGACGTCCCGGGAGTGAGCAAGGTCAGCGCGCCGTACATCGCGGCCCTCTCCGCGGACGACGCGCAGACGCTGTACGTGCGCTTGAGCGGCTCACCCGGCCGGCTACTGGTCACGCATGACGGCGGAGCTCGCTTCTCGCCCGTGCTCGATTTCGATGGTCCAGTCGACGGCTTCGCGCTTTCGCCCGATGGCCGCTACGCCATGGCCAGTAGTCGCGTCGACGGCGTCTGGCGCGCACGCACCGAAGACCTCGCGTTCGAGCGGCTGTCCTGCCAAAAGCTACGCTGCTTGAGCTGGACGAGCGCCGGGTTGTTCGGCTGCGCCGATGAATTCCAAGCGGGCTTCCTGGTCGGCGAATCGAGCGACGCGGGCCTCTCGTTCGAGCCCCGGTTGCACATGTCCTGCGTACGGGGCCCGGTGAGCTGCGACAGCGAGAGCTCCGTCGCGCGAGCCTGCGATGCGAGCTGGCCGGCCCAGTCCGAGCAACTCGGCATGGACTGCGCCAGCGCGGGATTTACCCCAAAGGATGAGTGCGGGAGCGGCGGCAGCGCGGGAGCGCGGACGAATGGCGGCGCGGCCGGGAGCATTGGAGGCTCGGCCGCCGGAAGGGCGAATGTCGGAACACCGGGCGGCGGCTGTTCGCTCGCTGCCCCGGGACACGCGTCAGCGCCCTGGCGCCTCTCGCTCGCGATTCTGCTTTGGGCGGCTGCGCGTCGCCTGCGACGCCGAGCGCGAAATCCCGGGTTATTTCGCCCCGCGTAGACTTGTGCCCCGACCTATTTTCGCCTGTCGCAGAATCCGGCGGCAAACGAGGCTCGAATATGGACCAGCCTGCAACGATTAAGGATGGCACGCGGCGTGCGTAACTTTGGGTCACATGCTCGAGCGCCTACTGGACTACTCCCTCTCCCATCGCATCACTACGTTCGTTCTGACTGCCGTACTCGTCGCCGTAGGCCTGTTCGCTTTCAAGAATCTGACCATCGAGGCGTTCCCGGATCCGACCGACACTCAAGTTCAGATCATCACGCTGTTCTCCGGACAGCCGACTGAGGAGGTCGAGCGGCGCGTGTCGCTGCCCTTGGAGCGCGCGCTGAACGGCACGCCGGGCCTGACGCGCCTGCGCAGCATCTCGCTGTTCGGTTTGTCGTTCTTGACCATGACCTTCGACGACGCGACCGACCCGATGCGCGCCCGTCAGCAAGTCACCGAGCGCATGGCCGATGCCGCACTGCCGGAAGAAGCGCACCCGACCCTGGGCCCGTATGCGACACCCATCGGCGAAATTTACCGCTACACGCTGGAGAGCACGAAGTCGGATCCGATGACCTTGCGCACGTTGCAAGACTGGGTGATATCGCCACGCCTGCTGCAAGTGCCGGGCGTGGCCGACGTGGTTTCGTACGGCGGCCTCGTGCGCGAGGTTCACGTCGAGCCCGACGTGAGCAAGATGGTCGACTTGGGGGTGAACCTGAACGACGTGTTCGCGGCACTCAAGAAGGCGAGCTCCAACGCCACCGGCGGCTATGTGGAACGCGGCTCGGAAATGTTCGTCATCCGCAGCCTCGGTATCTTCAGCAGCATCGAAGATCTGCAACACGTGCGGGTTGGCTACAACAAGACGCGCCCGGTCGAGTTGCGCGACGTGGCCAAGGTCAACGAAGGCTATGCGCCTCGCCAAGGCGTGGTGACGCGCGACTCGAACCAAGACGCGGTGGAGGGCATCGTGCTCATGCGGCGCGGCGAGAACCCGACGGTGGTGCTCGACGCGCTCCGCGAACGCATCGCCAAGCTGAGCCACACGCTGCCGGCCGACGTCAAAATCAAGCCGTTTTACGATCGCACCGAGCTCGTGAACACCACGCTCAAGACCGTATTCGAGAACTTGGCGGAGGGCGCGGCGCTCGTCACGCTGGTGCTGTTCGCGTTCTTGCTCTCGCTCCGCGCTTCGTTGATCGCGGCCGCGGTGATCCCGCTTTCGCTCGCGGCATCTTTCGCCTTTCTGTATTCGCGCGGGATGTCCGCCAACCTGCTCTCGATGGGCGCGGTCGACTTCGGCATCATCGTCGACGGCAGCGTGATCTTGATCGAGCACCTGTTCCACAAGCTGTCGCCGAGCGCGCATGGCGCGACGCATGGGTCCCTGAGTGACCCTTCTCGACCACTCGCCGAGCGCGTCGCCGAGGCCGCCAAAGAGGTCGCGCGACCCACGCTGTTTTCGCTCTTGATCATCATCGCCGCGTACATCCCAATCTTTTCGCTGCAGCGCGTCGAAGGCCGCATCTTTTCGCCGCTCGCCTACACCGTCGTCAGCGCGCTCGTGGGCGCACTCTTGGTCAGCTTCACGCTCGTGCCGGTGTTGTGCGCAATCGCATTGAAAAAGCCCAAGGTGATGCGCGACTCGCCGCTGCTCACGTTCGCCCAGCGCGTGTTCGACCCGACGATTCGCTTCGCCATGAAGAACGTGTTGATCGTGCTGATTCTGGCGGGCGGCGTGCTGGGTGGCGCGGTCGCACTGATGCCGCGCTTGGGCAGTGAATTCTTGCCCGCGTTGAACGAAGGGGCGCTGTACGTCACGGTCGCTTTGCCCGGAAATATCTCGCTCAGTGACGGCCGCGCGCTGACCCCGAAGCTGGCGAACATTCTGCGCCGCACCCCGGAAGTCGTATCCGTGCTCTCGCAGTTGGGTCGCCCGGAAGACGGCACGGACACCAAGCTGCCGAACAATTTGGAGCTGTTCATCAAGCTCAAGCCGATGGCCGAATGGCGCCACGACAAGCACACGATGGGCGACCTGATCGAAGAGATGAGCTTCGCCCTGCAGCAGATCCCGGGCATCGACTACAACTTCTCCCAGCCCATTCGCGACAACGTCGAAGAAAACGTGTCCGGGCAGAAGGGCCAAGTCGCGCTCAAGATCTACGGCGAGGACTTGGACAAGCTGACCACCGCCGCCGAAAAGGCACGTGACGTGATCGCGAAGATCCCGGGCGCAGTGGACGTCGGCATCACCAAATCGGGCAGCACTCCGCAGATAGCGGTGCACCTGGATCGTCAGGCTTTGGCCCGCTTCGATCTCGATCTCGGGGACGTGCAGGACTACATCGAAACGGCCATGGGTGGGCACACCGCCAGCGAGTTTTGGGACGGTGAAAAGCGCTTCGACGTCACCGTACGCCTACCGACCGCGACTCGTGAAGACATCGGCGCGATCCGCAAAATCATGCTGCCTTTGAAAGACGGCACGTTGCTCCCGCTCTCGGCGATCGCAGACGTGACGATGGCCACGGGGCGCGCCGCCATCACGCGCGAAAATGGCCAGCGCTACATCGGCGTGCGCATGAACGTACGCGGGCGCGATCTCGGCTCCTTCGTCGGTGAAGCGCAGCAGAAGATCACCGCCGAAGTACCCGTGCCCCCGGGCTACGAGGTCACCTGGGGCGGCGAGTTCGAGAATCAGCAACGGGCCATGGCTCGCTTGCGGATCGTGATCCCCTTGGCGCTGGCCATCACGTTCTTGCTATTGTTCTCGGCCTTCAACTCGGTGTTCGACGCGACGCTGATTTTGCTCAACGTGCCCTTCGCGCTCGTTGGCGGCATCTTCGCGCTGGGGGCCGCCGACATGCCGCTCAGCGTGTCGGCCGCGGTCGGGTTCATCGCGCTGCTCGGGCAAGCGGTGCTCAACGGCGTGTTGGTCGTCGCCGCGATTCGAGGCCGCCTTGCCGCCGGTGAACCGCTGCAAGATGCGGTCGTGCAAGGCACCCGCGACCGACTCCGAGCCGTGCTGATGACCGCGCTCCTCGCATCCCTCGGCTTGCTGCCGGCGGCCATGTCGCACGCCATCGGCAGTGAGACTCAGCGCCCGATCGCGGTCGTCGTAGTCGGAGGCACGATCACGGCAGCTGCGCTGGCGCTGATTGTGCTGCCCGTCACCTTCTACCTGGCCACGCTGATGCAAGAGCGATTTCGGCGGCGTGGCCTGACCGAGCTCGCCCCGAGCTGAGGTTAGCCAAGAAATTATCGGTGATTTGCTGGTAACGGGGGCGTTCACGAGCCCCCCGGTCTAACCTGAGCGCAGCCACGCGGAGTCTCGCGCGGCGACGCTCGGTATGGATCCCAACACTATCGCTCTTTGGTTTGCCGGGCTGCAGGCGCTGACTCTGTTCGGGCGCAGCGCGCGCTCGTCGCAGACCGGGCTCGGCTGGGCCGCCGTCAGCGGACTCGTGCTACTGACGGGCGCGGTCGGTTGGTTTCGCTTTCGTGAAAGCGTCGGCTACGTGACGCTCGCCCTGACCCTGCTCTTCATCATGCTGCCATTGCGGTCGCACGCGGTCGCGGCGCGCGCCATGCGAAACTCGAAGTATCGGCGAGCGTACCGCTTCGCGAGCGTCGCGGCGCTACTCCACCCGTTCGATGGTTGGCGAGAGTTGCCCCGCCTGTTCCGGGCATTCGAGCTGGCCCAAACGGGCAAGGTATCCGAGGCGGAGGCGCAGCTGCTCGTCCTGGCGCGTGGCGGAGGCGCGGTCGCGGCCACGGCCCACGCGCACCGGCTCCGGATCTTGGAGCGTTGGGACGAGATCAAGGCCCTCGCCGAGCGCGGTGGGTTGCTCGAGCTGAGCCGCAATCCGAGCCTGCTGATGGCCTACTTGCGCGCGCTGGGTGAACTCGGGGAGATAGACAACCTGGCTGAATTCATGCTCGCTCAAGAGGCGCGCTTGATCTCGGGCGAGGTCGTGGAGCCCGCGCTCTTGTATCTCTTCGTGTACACCGGCCACGTGGAATTGGCCCGCCAAGTGCTCGCGGCCGGAAGCTACGACTACGACGAAGAAACGCGCGAAGCTTGGCTTGCCTTGGCCAGCTTGCGCGCGGGAAATTTCGAGCAAGCTCAGTATGCCTTCTCTCGTCTTCGCCACGGAAAATCAGCGACGGTCCGCGAGCGCTCGGAGCACTACCTCGGCATCTTGGCGCAGGCGTTGCCTTACGAGCCTCCGAGTGCGCGCGCCGCGCAAGCCGTCACGCATTTTGCACGGGTGTTCGCGCAACGCCAAAGCTTGCTCTTCAATCGACCAGCCCAGCGCAGCGAGCGCAAGCTCACCTCGCTCTTGGTCGTGCTCAACGGCGCGATCTACGCCTGGGGTAGCTATCCGCTGAGCTTGATCTCGACCAGTGAAGAGTTCGGTGGGCGTTGGGCATTCTTCGCGCCCGACATCCTCTCGGGCGAATGGTGGCGCATGTTCAGCTACATGTTCGTGCACGCCAACTGGCTACACTTGGCCATGAACTTGCTCGGCCTGTGGGCGCTGGGCCCATTCGTGGAGCGAGCCTTCGGAGTCTGGCGCTTCGGCCTGATCTACCTCTTTTCCGGCTTCGTCGGCAGCGTCGTCTACCTTTGCCGTGCCTGGTATCAGATCGGCGAACCGCAGGCATTGGTCGGCGCTTCCGGCTGCATCATGGGGCTGCTCGGGGCAACCGGCGCGGTGATGATGCGCGCATGGATCAAGCAACGAGCGCCGATGGCCAAGCAGATCTTCTTGCGCTTGCTGGTAGTCGTCGCGCTGCAGGTGACGTTCGACTACAACACGCCGCAGGTCGCGGGGCTGGCTCATGCGCTCGGCCTGCTCGGCGGGTTCGTCTCCGGCTTGCTCTTGCACGAAGCCGTCAGCGCGAAGCGCTCGGTGCAAGCGCTGGCCTAGCTCGAGATCAGCCGTGAGTGAACGACTGGCGGCGCGGATCACCAAGCTCAGGGCCCGCAAATGCGGCGAGCGACCCGCAAGCAGCCCGCAACGCCCGCCGGCCTGACCGCTACGGCTCAGACAGCTCGCGCCAGCCGTCTTTGGTCCAGGTGAGGAGCGCGGGTGACACCGGGCCGGTAGCTCGCGGGTAGGTGTTCTGCACGAGGGCGGCGAGCTTCTGCAGAATTTCCGGGGTCGGGTTGCAAGCGACGAACAGCGTGTCATTGCTCGGAACCGCGACGACCACCTTGCCCGCCTGCGCGAGATCGCTCCATTGCTTGTCCAGCAACAAGCGACTCGATTCGTAGTAGTCGCGGTGCGCGGGTTCGCTCACCAGGTGGCTCGTGCAGCTGAGGGGACCGCGCATAGCCCGCGCGAGATTCCATTCGATGACCGCGCGCAAGGCTTCGCGCGTGACTCCCGCTTCAGTCAAGTCCGAGGCTTGGGCGCCGCGCGCAGCGCCGTGGTCGTCGACCATGTACAAGATCACCATGCGCCCCGCGAATGGCTCCGAGAGGGTCGTAGCGCGGACGGACTCAGGCAAGTGTTCGAGGAATGATTGATCGCGAATCACCGCTCGCAGGCGCGCTCGCGCTCGCTCTCGATGAAGCGCCGGAGGCGTTGCGCTTGGGGCCGCGGATTCGGGCGCGGGGCCCTGCGCACGAGCGCAACCGACCAGCGCGAACGCCAACCAGAGCTTCGACACGAGCTGATGCAATGACATGTCACGTCTCCTGATTCGGTACGTAATACGGCCGCTCACAGCTGCACGAAAGTCTCGGCAATAGTCGCCGGTTTATCCAAGAATTTCAAATCCAAGAGCTGGTCGGCCAGCGTCTGCCAGCGCACTTGCTGCATGCTGCCGAGGCCGTGCTGTTTGGTGTCTTCGGTCTCGATCAGGGGCTTCTGCGCTTCGGCCGCGGCGCCGAGAGTGGCGGCGTCGAGCGCCGAGTTCAGCTTGCCGAGCAAGGCATTCGTCGCTTGAGGCTGGTCCAGGTATTGTCGCCAGCCCTCACGCGTGGCGAGCACGAATTTTTTCACGAGCGTCGGGTCTTTCTGCAACAACTCGCGACGCGTCACGACCACGGTCGCGTACGGATTGAAGCCCGCGTCCGCAATCAGAAACACCGCCGGATCTGCGCCCTTCTGACGAGCCGCGATGGGCTCCGAGGTCACATAGCATTGCTGGCCGAAGCTCGGGTCCGTCAGGAAATGCGCGACGCCGCCGTCGTACGGGACGACCTTCACGCCGTCCCAGGCGAACTTCTTCTTCAGGTAAGCTGCGTAGGCCTTACCGGTTTCGAGCGCCAACGTCCCCGAATGGAACGCATCCTCGAGCTTCTGCAGCTTGCGCGAGGCGTGCACCATGATGCCCTGCGGCGAAGTTTGGAAGACGGCGAACAAGGCCACCAAATCTGCACCGCGGGTGCGCGCGGTGAGTAGCTCGTCCGCGCCAACGGTTCCGAAGTCGGCGCGGCCCGTAGCCACCATCTGCAATACGGGCACGCCCGCGCCCCCACCTTGGATCTCGATCTTGATGCCGTGTCGCTCGTATGCGCCGCCCTCACGGCCGGCGTAGAAGCCGCCGAACTCCGGTTCCGGCACCCAATCGAGCGCGAGCTTCACGGACGCGAGGGCGGGCGTGTTCGCCTCGGTCGTGCCCGCGCTGGGTGGCGATTTCCTGGCGCAGCTCACAGCGGAGCAAGCGACGGCGACGGTGAAAAAGAGCCTCGAAAAGCGAGCGATAGGCACGTCCCCTTTTAGCACTACTCGTGGACCGCCTTAGCCGGGAGCGCGCAGGCGCCGCAAAAGTAGCGTGCTCAGGCGGCTCACCAGGGCAAAGAGCGAGAGCCCCAAGAACGAGGCCAAGAGTACGGCCGCGAAGAGCAGGTCGGTCTTCAGCTGCCGATAAGCGGCCAGCACGGTAATCCCCAGGCCCGCATTGCCTTCGGCGAAGCCGGCCACGAACTCGCCCACGATTGCGCCGATCACCGACAGCCCCGAGGCGACCTTGAAGCCGGTCATGATGCTCGGGATCGCCGTCGGTAGCCGCAGCTTGAGCACTGTATCGCCGAGCTTGGCCCCGTAAAGTCGGAACAGGTCGGAGAGGCGCGGATCGACGCTGCGCAGACCGGCGAGTGTGTTGGCGATGATCGGAAACACCGACACGATGAACGCCGAGACCGCCACTGCGCGCAGGCCGGGGCCAAACCACAGCACGAGCAGCGGCGCGACCGCGACGATTGGCACCGTTTGCAGAAACAGCGCGTACGGGTACAGGCCGCGCTCGAGCCAGCGCGAGAGCGAAAATACCAGCCCGATCGACGTGCCCACACTGCAGCTGAGCAAGAAGCCGAGGCCTGCGCCGCTCGCCGTCGTGAGCAGCGCGCCGGCCAATGTCGCCCGCTCGGTCCACACCGCGCGCAGCACGTCGGAGGGTGGCGGCACCAAGAATTTGGGAACCGCGAACGCTCGCACCAAGCCCTCCCAAAGCGCGATCACGACCACGAACGTGAGCGCAGGCGGCAGTGCCGATTCCGCCAATGCGCGCCCTGGGGAAGGCTTCATTGCGTGAGCTCTGCTTTGCTCGCCGTGGGGGCATCATCGAGCGCGCCATGCTGCTGGAGGGCGCGATAGAGCAACGCCGTTTGGGCCACGAAATCGACGTTCGTCCGCAAGTCCAGCGAGCGTTCTTCGGGCAATTGCAGCGGGTGGTCGAGCACGATGCGGCCCGGACGGCGCGACATGACCAGCGCTCGCTCGGCCAAAAAAGCGGCTTCCGCGAGCGCGTGCGTGACGAAGATCACGGTCATACGGCGCGTTTGCCAGAGCTTGCGCAATCGTTCGTCCAAACGCTGACGAGTCAGTTCGTCGAGTGCGGCGAAGGGTTCGTCGAGCAAGAGCACGGAAGGTTCGGTGACGAGGGCCCGCGCGATGGAGACGCGCATGCGCATGCCGCCCGAAAGTTGATCGGGGAAGCGCTCGTGCACGTCGCTCAACTCCACTTCCGCGAGCGGACGATGCGCGCGCTGGCGCGCTTCGGCGCGACTCACTCCTTGGAGCTCCAGCGGAAGCGCCACGTTGTCCAACACCGTTCGCCACGGCAGCAGCTGGGCGTCTTGAAACACGAATGCGAGCTTGGGCGGCACGCTGGCGCTCTCTTCACCCGCACCCGCGGACAGCGCAATCGAGCCCGCTGCCGGCGAGTCCAAACCCGAGATGAAGCGCAGCAAAGTCGATTTGCCGCAGCCCGATGGCCCGAGCAATGCGACGAAGGAGCCGGCCTCGATCACCAAGTCGATGTCTTGCAGCACCGGACCTCCGGAACCGAATGCGTGGCTGACACCGCGGATGGCGACTTGGCTGCTGATGGCGATAACTCCGTCGACGCGGCAGCTTGGCTCAGCGCGGCGAGCGGCCGCAATCCCGGTCACGGGAGAGACGTTCGGCCCGTCGGCCTATCTGGTCGGATTCAGGCTTTTTCGCTCAAGGCTGAGGGCGACCCGCCGTTCATTTCAGTTGGCGAAGTCCGCCGCGAAAGGTCCACCTATGGCTGATTCAATCGGAGCGATCGGAGCCACGACGGCGACCAAGTTCGCCGTAGAGGTCACGCGCAAGGAGCAGGATCAACAAGAGGTGCAGGGCCAGCAAGCCGTGCAGCTGATCCAAGCGGCCAGTGCGCCCAAGCTGGAGACCTCGGGCTCGGTGGGCACGAAGCTGAACTTCGTCGGCTGATCAAGCCACCGCGCGCGGCGCTTCACGCTGCGAAAACAGCGCTATCGGAGCGCAAGCGACGGTGGCTCGCGGCAACTTGGCCGCCACTGTGCGCGGCTTGGTCTGAGTGCGCGCTCCGCTGGCGACCGCGAGCGCGAGACCGGGAAAGGTGAGCCGTAGGCGCTGAGGATCGAGCAGCCCGTGGCGGCCGAGTTCGGCGATGGCCTGATTGAGGTCGGCCGCCGTGACGCCCAAGCGGCGCTCGAGGCGCGGGCGGGTCAGCGCGGTCGAGCTCGAGCTGAGGCTGAAAACGAGTTGAAGCAGGCGGCGGGCGAGGGCATTGATCTGCATGTCGGTTCAGTACTGGAGCACTGAACAGAAGGCTAGATTTCGGCAGACACCGCCTTCACTTCGATAAGCTTGCAGCGCAATCGTCCGTATTTAGTCGGTTTTCTCAGCCAGAGCCGGACAACCGGTCGCGCGCATTAGCTATACGGCCGCGCAGTTGCCGGAGCGCCCCGGTCCTTCGGTCGATCCGCTATGGTGATCTCCCATGTACTCCCCTCACCCGCTGCAGTGTGCGGAGCGGCAGCTGGCACGCGATCGGGAAGCAACGCGGGCATTCCCCGCACTGTGGCCGCGCAAGCTGCTGCGCATGACCGCGTCGCCCTTGGGTTACCTGCGGGGCGCGGCTGCGCTGTTCTACGAATTGCTCGCGGATCATCCGGAGCTGGCGGCAGGCCCCGACGGCGAGGGCTGGCTCGTGGGCGACGCGCACCTCGAGAACTTCGGCGCGTTCCGCAGCGCGGACGGGCGCGGCAGCGAAGCGGTCGTGTTCGACGTGAACGACTTCGACGAGGCGATCGTCGGGCCGTTTCGTTGGGACATGGTGCGGTTGCTGACCAGCGTGATCCTCGGCGGTCGCGAGATTGGCTCGAACGGTAGGCAGAGCGTGCTGTTGTGCTCGGCGATCCTCGAGGGCTACGTGCCCGCGCTGTGCGAGGGCCGCGCGATCAACGTCCCGCCGCCGCCCGTGCGCCGCCTGCTGGAGAAGGTGGATCGCCGCACGCACAAAGATCTGCTCGATCATCGAACCGACCGCACGGCCACGGGCCGGCGCTTCACACGCGGCGATCGCTATCAAGATCTGACTCCCGACTTGGTGAGCAAGGCGCACGATGCCTTCACGCGCTACGTCGAGCGGCTGGACCCCGAGCACGCGCAAGATCGCGACCACTTCATCGTCGAAGACGTGGCTTTTCGCATTGCGGGCACGGGCAGCTTGGGCACGCTGCGCATCGCCGTACTGACCCGCGGCAAAGGGGAACCCGACAATCGCTGGATTTTCGACATGAAGGCGGAGGGCGTTCCGGCGGCTCGAGCGCTGCTGCCTGGGACCGAGCCGGAGTCGCCGGCGGCGAGAGTGCTGCAGGCCACGCGCGCGTGCCTCGCGCATCCACCGCGCATGGCGGGCACCACCGAGCTCGACGACCGCAGCCTATTCGTGCGCCGTTTGCTGCCGCAAGAAGACAAGCTCGACTTGACACGCTTGCGACCCGAAGAACTGCCGGACCTCGCGCGCTATCTGGGCTCGCGGCTCGGCTCGGCCCACCGGCGCGGCGCGACTCGCCCGCCCCCGCCCGCTTGGACCGCGGACGAGCAAGCACAGCTGACCGAACACGCGATCGTGATCGCGGGCTTGCACGAGGCCGCTTACCTAGCGCTGTGTCGAGCCACCTGAGCCCTCTGCGCGCGGGCTACTGATGTCGCAATCGAGCACGGAATAGCTCATGGCCGTGCGCTGCCCGCCGCGCCTCCTGCACTCGATCCTCCAGAGCCACTGCTTTCGCGCCCCGCGCTGCCAGCCGAGCTCGAGCCGACGCGCCGGGACTGGTTGCGCCGGCCGCGGTGCCGGCGGTACGCCGGCTCCCGCGCGGCCGCCCCGGGGTGAGGCTCCGGCGCGAGGCTGGGGCGTGTAGAACCACCCCATAAAATTGAGCCTTGGGCGCCGAGCCTCAGCCTGGACCGGCGCTCAACGACCAGGCGCGCGTTCAGCTCACAGGCACTTGGGGCGGGTGGGACCGACGGCGATGTCGTCGAACCAGACTTTGCGCGCGGGACCGTGCAGCTGGTTGAAGCCGAACTTGAAGTTCTTGATGCCTCCGCTGACGGCACCAGCGGCGGGATAGTCCTTGGCGTCGATCTGCGGCGTGCCGTTGATGAACAACTGCTGCTCGCGGCCGGTGCTATCGAACGAGATCTCGATGCAGTGCCACATGCCCTTGGGCAAGGTGAACGGCATGGTGCCCCCCGACATCAAGCGCCCGTAGCCCGTCGGCCAACGCACGGCGTCCTGCGTGTTGAAGGAGATGCCCACGTCTTCCGCGAATTCGATCGATGCGGCGTTGGGCTCGTCACTCGCAGCGGCGCTGGCGAACACGTTGTGCTCTGCCCCGCCGAGATCGATCTCGGTTTGCTGGATGTAGAAGCGCGCCCAGAATGCGCCGGAGGGCGCGGGCACCGCGAGCATGCGGTATGCGCCGGAGATGCCTGCTTCCGAACCCGATTTCACGCGCAGCGACGACTTTCCGCCGCGGAATAGGGTCGTGTCGACTTCGAAATCGCGGCTCCAATCACCGGGGGCTGCGTTGGCTTTGTAGACGGCGCCCGTCGGCAGCGTGGTGACTTCGAAGCCGGAACAGAACGTGGCATCCGTAGGGCATGCAGAGCCGGCGCCACCCGCGGGTGCGCCCGCGCCGCCGCCAGCCGAACCGCCCGCGCCCGCTGTACCGGGCGTGCCACCGGCGCCCGCGGTGGCGCTGCCTGCTGCGCCCGGTGTGCCGGCGGTTCCCGGTGCGCCTGCGGTTCCCGGTGAGCCTGCCGTGGCACCGCCGCTACCCGCGATCGCGACCGAGCCACCGGCGCCGGCGGTCGAACTCGCGCTGCCGGCAGCGCCGGACGTACCGGCGACGCCCGAGGCCGCGCCCGCGCTACCAGAGGAACCATTGGAGTCACTGGAGCACGCCGCGAGCAGGCTCACGGCGCTCAAGGTGACAGCGAAAAACGAGCTCGAATTCAGGACGAAGTTAGGCATGACGGAGCGGCGAAGATGACGGATCAATCATAGTAAGTCACCTTAACCGTCGTGCCGCCAGCGCCGAATTGCACGAAAAAATCGCAGCCCGGGTTCGCGCCATTCTTGAAAATCACGCTCGCATAATCCGCGGTGAGTGAGCCGGTCCCGTTGCCCCCACAACTGAAGAACGAAAACGGCACGGGGTAAGCCGCAGTGCCCGGCATCGGTTGGAACTGCAGCGCGATGTTCGACCAGGTGGGATTCACAGCGAGCCGCACGCAATCATTGGCTTTGCCGGTGTAGACCATGCCGGTCGTGATCGTCGCGACGGAGTGCGCGGCGTCACACGTGGTGCTGCTGGTCGTGCCACCGGTGTTGCTCGCGCCAGCGCTGCTCGTGCTGCCACCTTTGCCCGCGCTCCCACCGGCACTCGAACCCGCACCGCCTCCGCTGCTCGTGCCGCCTTTGCCCGCGTTGCCCGAGCCGGCGCTGTTCGTCTTGCCACCCGCCCCGAGCGTGCCGCCTTTACCGGCGGAGTTGCTCGAACCGCCGTTGCTCGAACCGCCGTCACTCGAACCGCCGCCTTGCGCCAGCGCGCCACTCGCTCCCGCCGATGCATTCGCCTTGCCCGCGGCGGCACTGCCCGCCGAAGCGCTCGAGCCGTGACCGGCGCTGGCGGTACCGGGGCCGGCCGCAGCGCCTGCGCCGTCGTCGCCGCCTGCGGAGAGCGAATTACTCTCGACCCCACTGTCGATGGCGGTGGCGCAAGCCCACACGGGGAGTGTCACGAGTGCGAACAAAGCGGCGCGCGTACACGTGCCGAACGATGAAGACGGCATTGTCTTCAAGGTGACAGAAATTGGCAAAGTGTGAAGTCGAGATCGGAATTCGAGATCGACAATCTGCGTGTGTGTCAGTGTCCGAGCGCGACCGTTGCGCGCTCACTCGTTCGCACCGCGCGCTACTCCCGACGGCCGATACGCGCGAATATTGGCCTCGGCTTGCCGCGGACCGGCGCATCTGGGAGTGTGCAGGGGCGATGGAAGACGAGCGATTGGTTCCGGTTTCTCCGCGGCACACCGTGCTCTTGTCTCGCGAGTATTTGACGTTCATCGATACGCCGCCCCAGCGTGACTACGTGGTGCGAACCGTCGCCAAACGACAAGTCGGCGCCATGATGCTCATGTCGGGAGATCTGGTGATCGCCAGCGCCGACACGCGGGCCACCTTTCCAATGGCCGCGCAATATCCGCTGCATTTTCGCAAATCGTACTTTCCAGGCCAGATGCACGGCGACACGAAAGACGAGTTCGACAATCACACCCGCGCCGCCGCGTTAATCCATATTCCGCCGCCGATTGGACATACGCCGAATACGTTTCGCAGCTGCTTGCTGCCCGGTCATCCGTATTCGCGCTTGTCGCCTTTCGACGCCGAACCGCAAACGGCCAACATCGCGTTGGCGGAAAAGCTACCGCTGGCCTCCGCCGCCGGACTCTGGAAACTGTGCGAAGAAGCGCTGAGCAAGCACTTGGCCCTGCAAGCCGGTGGCCTCGCGCATGGCGACGCCGAGCTGCACAACTTCATCGTTTGCCCGACGCCGCTCGAGCTCGTGATGATCGATTTCGAGGGCTCGGTCGAGCAACAGACGCAGACCGAGGAAGCCTGGCAAAAGCGCTGCGCACTCGATCTCGCGCCGCTCTTGCGCGAAGCGCTGTACCTGCAATGCGGGCTCGGTCGACAACAGGGCAAGCTCGCCGAGCTCGCCTTCGAACGCGCCGCGCAATTGCTCGATCATCCCGAGCAGTTCCTACGCGCGATCGAGCACCGCGCGAGCGTCAGCGGTTAGCGTCACTCGTCGGCGTGGGCATCGCGATACGCGCGGACCATCGGATCCGAAATGTCCTTGGCATAGCAAAGCGGCGCTTCCCCGCCTGGCCGGCTGTACGCGCTGCGCCGACCACAGCGCGAGCCGTTGCGAGCGGTGCTGTACGGACATGGGCAACTACCGGAGTAAGCGTCAATCGACTCCTGGATCAGCATCTCGCGGATGCGAGCGTCCGAGAGCGCTTTCTTCTCACCTGCGCCGGCGGCAACCGCCATGTAGGTCGAGGTGCACAGCAACGCGACACACCCGAAAAATGACGCGATCCGCATCCTTCCGAGGAGAGCATGCCGCGCCCGGCTTGCCCATCACCCAATCATGCGGTCCGCTCCGCTCGCTCATGCTTTCGCGAACGGATGCTCCCGCACGCGCAAGGCTTCGCCCGCACGGATGACTTCGCGATGACCGAGCCCGTGATCGACGCTTTGGGGATCCCAGGGCAA
>Ga0247757_10000320_pt1 | contig 40391 bp, 36 predicted proteins | sample UWRJL126311R4_FD_180929 | JGI IMG/M metagenome (GOLD analysis project Ga0247757, IMG submission 180929) | Plant litter microbial communities from Arlington Agricultural Research Station in Wisconsin, United States - UWRJ-L126-311R-4 | ecosystem: Environmental > Terrestrial > Plant litter >... | reverse complement strand
AACCCGCGCCAGCCGTTCCGAATTTCAGCGCGGCCTGTGGGCCAACGCCGTCCTCTCGCTGCTCCTGGCCGGCGCCGGCTGGTTCGCCCTGCAGTGGCGCGAGATCCTCTGGCCGCGTCACCGCGGCGAAGCCGTCGACTGGACACAACAGGGCATGGATCCTCTCCAGCAACTGAGCTTCGACCTGCCGTTCCTCGTCGAATATTCGCTGCCGTTCGCCGCCGGAACGAATCGCTCCACCCGCGAAGTCGTATTGCTGTACCAGGACGAGGCGTCGACCCGTGAGCTCAAGCAATCACTGACCGCGCCGTGGAGCCGGGCTCTCCACGCCCAACTGCTGGACAAGCTCACGCAGGAGCAAGCGCGGGCGGTGATCTTCGACATGGTGTTCGACAGCGAGACCGCGGACGACCCGGTCTTTGCCGCGGCGCTCACCCGCAATGGCCACGGCTACCTCGGCGCGACTTTTGCCACCACCAACGAGATCCCCCTGCCCGGGGCCGGCGACGGCCCGGGCCGCCGCGATGGATATTTCGTCGAAAAACTCACGCAGCGCCCACCCGGGATCTACCGCGCGGCCCGCGGCTGGGGCCTGTTGACGTTTCGTCCGATCGACAGCGATTTCGGTGTCCGCCGCCTGTTCGCCGGCAAACCGCGCGACGGGCTGCCGCCCTGGCCGGCAATCGCGTGGCGTGTCGCCCAAGACCTCGGCGCGGCGCTGCCGGAGGATCCGGCGGAGCAATTCCAGCCGCGCTGGCTCAATTACTACGGTCCCGCCAGCCAGGTGACGAGCCTCAGCTACCATCGCGCGCTGCTGGCGAACAGCGACCTGGAGCCAGGTTACTTCAAGGACCGGATCGTCATCATCGGCGGTCGCAGCCAGCTCGCCACCGAGGGGAAGCGGTTGCTCGACGAGTTCAGCACGCCGTGGGCGCGCTGGCGCGGCCGGGCTTTCACTCCGGGCGCCGAGCTGCACGCCACCGCCCTGCTCAACCTGCTCCACCACGACTGGCTCGAGCGCGTGCCCTTCGGCGCCGAAACCGGATTCGTCGTCGGATTCGGCATCGCCCTCGGGATGCTGCGCTGGCTGCGGCCATGGCGGGCGGTGGTCGTCGTCGTGGCTGCCGGTCTCATTCTGTTCGCTGCTTCCTGCCTGCTCCAGTGGCACGGCCGCCTCTGGTGGGACTGGGCCGTACCGGTCGCGGTGCAGCTCCCCTGCGCCCTCGTGCTGGCGGTGGGCTCGCGCTATTACCTCGAGGAAGCCCGCAAACGAAAGCTGCGCAGCGCCTTCGGCTTCTACCTCTCCCCCGACCTCGCCAGCGAGATCGCCGAGCGGGACTTCCCCCTTGCCCCGGGCGGGGAGAAGGTCGTGGCCACCCTGGTCTTCACCGACCTCGAGGGCTTCACCATGCTCTCCGAGAAGCTGGGCGATTCCGCCCGGCTGGGCGCCGTGCTCACCGACTATTTCACGCGCACCACCGACGAAATCCTCCGGGAGAAGGGCACCGTGATCAAATTCATCGGCGACGCGGTCTATGCCGCGTGGGGCGCGCCGCTCCCGCAGCCCGACCATGCCGAGCGCGCCGTCCGCGCCGCCTGGCGGCTGTCGCAGGTTTCAGAGATGGATGTAGCCATCCCGCAGGCGGACGGCTCCATCGCCTCGGTCCACGTCCGCACCCGCGTGGGCATCCACACCGGCGAGGCCCTCGCCGGCAACCTCGGCAGCGCCCGGCGCTTCGACTACACCCTCATCGGCGACACGACGAACCTCGCCTCGCGACTGGAGGGAATCAACAAACAGCTCGGCACCACGATTCTGCTGTCGGACGACACGACCCGGGAACTGGGCGGCCGGTTTCTGCTGCGCCCGCTCGGCCGGTTCCGCGTCGTGGGCAAGACGCAGGCCATCGGCATCCACGAGCTGCTCGGGGAGGACAGCCGCGTCCGACCCGACTGGCTCGTGGCCTTCGATGCGGCCCTCGCCGCATGGACCGCCGGTGACCTCGCGGCCGCCCGCGCTGGTTTCGAAAGCGTCGTGCAAAGCCGGGGTGGCAAAGATGGCCCGGCCCAATTCTACCTGGCACGGATTCCCCGTGCGACCGTCGGCCCGGACTGGACCGGAGAAATCCGGCTCGACGAGAAATAGCGCGCGACCGATCACGCGGCGATTGGTTCCCGTTTCCCGGAAAAAATCCGGCGGAACTCCAATAGGGGAAAATGGCTCAGGAAAGGCACAGCCATGTTTCCCTGTTCCCTTCTCCCGCTCGCCCGGGTCCTGGTGACCGGTGTCGCCTTCGCCGCTGCCGTCCGCCTGTCCGCCGATGCGGACCCAAATCCTCCCGCCGACCCCACGCCGGCGCCCGCGGCGCCCGACAACCCGTTCACGCAACAGGCCCGGGACGCCGGCGTCTTCACGCTCTACTACGAAAACGACTATTTCGCCGGCCAGGACCGGCACTACACCAACGGTTTCAAGTTTTCGTGGATCTCCGGCGACCTCTCCGACTGGGGCCAGACCGGCTGGCGCCAGAGCGTGGTGGACCACCTGCCCTTCGTGAACCGCCCGGGCACCCAGAAGAACTTCGGCTTCGCCTTCGGCCAGTTCATGTACACGCCGCAGGACATCAGCCGCGTGCCCCCCGACCCGGCGGACCGGCCTTACGCCGGCTGGAGCTACCTGGAGCTGACCTTCATCGCGAAGACGAAAAAGATCATGGACACCCTCTCGATCCAGGCCGGCATGGTCGGCCGGGCCTCGCAGGCGGACGAGTTCCAGCGTCTCGTCCACAAGTGGCTCAGCGACGAGGAGCCGCTGGGGTGGGATTACCAGCTGCAAAACGAATTCGGCCTCAATGTCGTCTGCGAACGCAAGTGGCGCCTCTATGCCCGCGCGCTGGACCGGCATCTCGGGGTCGACCTGATCCCGCACGCGGGCTTCTCGCTCGGCAACGTGAGCACCTTCGCGAACGCCGGCTTTACCCTCCGCCTGGGTTTCAACCTGCCGAGCGACTTCGGCGTCAGCACGATCCGCGGCGCCTCGCTGCCCAACGGCCCGATCGACGACGACGACCCGCGCGTGAGTCCGAACCGGGACTGGAGCTTCTTCGTCTTCGGCGGCGGCGACGGCCGGGCCGTGGCCTGGGACATTTTTCTCGACGGCAATACGTTCCGGGACAGCGCCAGCGTCGACAAGAAGCCCTTCGTGGGCGACGCCTTTTACGGGGTCGGCGTGATCATCGGCCGCTGGCAAATCGTCTACTCCCAAGCCGTGCGCTCGCTCGAGTTCGAGGGCCAGCAGGGCAAAAACTACTACGGTTCCATCATGCTGTCGTACGCTTTCTGATTCCCAGCCGGAAAAGCGTGAGAATTGCCGAACCCCGGGGGCCGGAGCCGGTCCAAGCAAGCAGGACCTTCCACGCGCGGCCCCGCCCTCCCCTCCCTTCAACCCAAACCCAGTCCCACCATGAAAAAACGTAACGGACATGCCGAATCCCCCGAACAACTCGTCACCCACCTCCGCGAGCTTCTCCACGAGGCCGAACACCTGGTGGGCGACTCCGCCGGCCAGTACGTCGGCGAAAAGGCCGAGGCCATGCGCGAGCGCTTCCATCAGGCGCAGGAACGTCTCGAGGAACTTTACAGCACCGCCCGCGACAAGGTCGTCGCCGGGGCGAAGACCGCCGATGGTGCGATCCGCTCGCATCCGTACGAATCCCTCGCCATCGCGCTCGGCCTCGGCGTCCTGATCGGCGCGGTCATGCGCCGCCGGTGAGCCGTCCATGATCATGGACGCACCCGAGCCCTCCTCTCCCGGGTTCCTCGAGTCCCTCCGCGGCCTCGGGGCCAACCTGCTGGGCACGGCCTACGATCGCATCGAGCTGTTCACGGTCGAGCTGCACGAGGAAAAACTGCGCCTGTTCCAGTTGCTGATCTGGATCGGCGCGATCGGGTTCGCCGCGGTGATGGCCATGACCTTCATCACGCTGACCGTCGTCTATCTTTTCTGGGAGAGCGCCCGCCTCGGCGTGCTCGGCGGCCTGGCGGTCTTCTATGCCGCGGCGCTCATCGGTATCGTCCTCGCGTTCCGCAAATACCTCGCCCGCCAGCCGCGGCCGTTCGACGCCACGCTCCAGGAACTCCGGGAGGATCGCGCATGCATGCAGAACGAGAGCTGAAACGCCTCGCGGAAGTGAAGTCCGCCGTGCGTCGCCGCATCGCGCGCCGCCGCCTCGAGATCGCCGCGCAACTCGATCGCGCTATCGTGCCCGTGCGCTGGGTGGACCGGGCGTGGAGCTGGTGGAAAAAGGTCAGTCCCATGGCCAAGCTGGCCGCCGCCCCGATCGGCACCTGGCTTTTCGGCCGGCTCTTCAAGCGCCGCAAAGCCGCCGGCTCGCTCATGCGCTGGGGCCCAACCGTTTGGAGCGCGGTGCAGGGATTCCTCCACGCTCGGGCATGACTTTGTAGGGTCGTCGTCTGCGACGACCTCGTACCCGAGTTCGGACCAAGGTCCGACCCTGCAAAACAACGCGGACCCGCTCACTCCGCCACGGGTTTTCTCAGTTTACACCGGAAGCTTTCTGGCAACTGTCTGCCCCCTATGCAGACCGCCAACCTCCACCAAAATCAGCGTCCCACCGTCACCCCCCGTTTCGACGATGAGGAAGAGGAGCGCGAAGATCCGGTCGTGGGCAAGACGCCCATGCCGGTCGGCGCGCAGATCCAGCGCAAGTTCCTGGAGCAGCGAAAGATTTTCCTGTGGGGCGCCGTGACCGATGAGTCGGCCAAGGACCTCACCGAGAAGCTGCTGTACCTCGAGGCCGTCGGCCCGGGCAAGGACATCACTTTCTATATCAACAGCCCCGGTGGCTCGATCACTGCCGGCATGGCCGTGTACGACACGATCAAGCTCATCACCTCCCGGGTGAAGATCGTCGTCACCGGCATGGCCGCGTCGATGGGCTCGATTCTTCTCTCTGCGGCGAAGAAGGGCGATCGCTACATCTACCCGCACGCGCGCGTGCTCATCCACCAGCCGCTCATCAGCGGCCGCATGGTGGGTCCCGCCTCGGACATCAACATCCAGGCGAAGGAAATGGAGAAGCTCCGCGTCGAGTTGAACCAGATTCTCGCGACCGCCTCCGGCCAGTCGTACGACAAGGTTGCCAAGGACTCCGACCGCGATTTCTACCTCAATGCCGAGGAAGCGATCGCGTACGGCCTCGCCGACCACATCGTCGACAAGCTCTGAGGCTCCGCGCGTCGGACCATTCGAACGTTGGAGGGTTGGGCTCCTGCCCAACCGGTCGGGCGGGAGCCCGACCCTCCAGCGTATTGTGCGCCACCGGCCGTTGATCGGGAGCGGACATGGTATCTGCTGGTTCCGCCCTACGGCACGTTTGCCGCCGGCGTCACCAGCTCCGCGCGCCGCCGGCCAAATTCCGCCGCCAGCGTCGTGTTGCCAGCCGATATCGCCGCGGCCTGCGCCTCGCCGACGACCGCCAGCTGTTCCGCTCCCGTGAGCGACGGCATCTGCAGAAGCTTCGCGTAAACATCGACTGCAGCCGCCGCGTCCCCCTGCGCCGCGAGGAACTGCCCGACGGCACGTGCCACGGCCCAGTCGCCCGCTGGGTACTGCGCCATCTGACGGGCGAACGCCAGCGCCGCCACCGCCCCGGCCGCGTCGTGGTTGTTCAGAAGCAGCCGCGCGAGCGCCAGGCCGACCACCAAGTCGGCCCGCCGGGCCTGCGCCGCCTGCAGATCGGCGATCGCCGCGGCCGCCTGTCCCTGGCTGGCGCGCAGGTTGGCCCGGCGGACGAGAACATAGCGCGCCATGGCCGGCGGCAGCTGGTCGAGGTGCGCCATCTGCGCATCGAGCGTCACCCGGAACGGCCGGTACAGCGGGTCGCCGAGCGCGATCGCCTGCCAGCTCAGCACCGGCAGGGCATAGAAGGCCGCATCGCCGAAATTGCGTCCGCGCACCAACGCGCGCAGCAGCATGTCCGGGCGGTGCGTGAGTTGCAGATACGGTTCGAAGACGTTGCCCACCGTGGCCGCCACGCCCCGGGCGACCAGCGGGCCGCACCACCCGGCCGCGGCGGAATGCAGCGTGGCGGCGGAAAAGCTGTGAATGTGCAGCGCCACCGCCCCGGGCGCGAAAGCGAACCCCGGCACGGCGAAAGGTCCGTCGAGCTGGCCAGTGTACCAACCGAAATAGAATGCCGGCGCATCACAGCGCGCGGTCGCCGCCATCGTCGCCTCCGTGTCCTCGACGTCACCGTCGAATCCCAGCGCGTCCAGCTGCCGCCGCGTGGCACCCAGCCACTCGTCGCCATCGGCGTGCGGTCCGCGCAGGTCGACGTAGGAGCGTCCGATCAGCCCGCACCGCTCGCCTTCGAGCGCGGAATCCACGAGGTGCCGGGCGTCGTTCCAGGTCGGGCCGTCGAGCCGCGTGACCTTGATCACCTGGGCGGCATCGAGGGACAACCGCCCATCCTGCGCGTACAGCGGATTGTTCAGCAGGCCGGTGATGTCGTAGTTGCCGGTCGCCAGCAGGCTGAACTCGGCGTCGACCGCCGACTCGTTGCGATTGAACTGCGCGGCGAATTTCGAGTCGGCCGGCAGCAGGGTGGGATCGTTCGCCACCCGCAGCGGCACGCCCCGGCAGGTGACGAGGTAGGAAATGTTCTGGGACGCGAAGGCGTAGCGCTTGCGCCCGAAACGGTCGACGAGGCTGCTCGAGGTGCCCTCGATCCAGCCCCGGCGGTAGAGCTCGTCCTGCACCGGCTGGTACACCTGGTCGATGAACTCGCGCCAGGTGACCGTCTCCGTTTCCGGCAGCGGCAGCGCCACGATGTTGGCCGCGGGCACGCCGCGTTTCTCCGCATAGTAGCGGGCCAGCGCCACGGACTCCGGCTGGCGGGAATTCGCCACGAGGACGAGCCGGGCGGCGAGGTCGCTTTCCGCCGACCGCCCCGTGACCAGGACGAGCAGCAGCAACCCGAGCCACCGGCCGCCCGCCTTCATGGCCGGCCGAGGCGGAAGCCGAGCCACGTGCCCAGCAGGCAGAGGCCGACGGAAAGCACGACGTTCGCCGCCGCCGCGCCCCACGCCCCCTTCTGCATCTGCTCGAAAGTCTGCCAGCTGAAGGTGGAAAAGGTGGTGAACCCGCCGCAAAAGCCCGTGACCAGCAGCGCGCGGCTCCGCAGCGCGGCCGGGTCGTCGACGCCCCCGAGGCGCGCCATCAGCCAGCCGATAAGGAACGAGCCGGCGACGTTCACGAGCAGGATCGCCCACGGGAATCTCGAGGGCAGCGCCATCGCCATGGCGGCGCGCACCACGGAACCGGCGGCCCCGCCCAGCGCGATCCAAAGGAAGACGGCCCACGAGTTCATGGCTTGCACTTGCCGCACGGTACGTAGCCCGCTTTCACCGCCTCCTCCTTCGAGTTAAATACGACCTTGTTCGCGGCGCTGATTTTCTCCGCGTACTCGCAGTTGGGATTGTGGTATTTGGTGGATTTGGAGGAGCCCCAATAGGGACCGTGGTAGTCAGCTGCGGATACCGCTGCAGGCGCAGGAGCAGGAGCAGGGGAGAGCTGCGCAGCGGCCGGCCGTTTCGCCAGCTGCGAACGCAGGTACGTGTCAACCGGCGCGGTCTTCCACGCGGTGATCCAAAGCTTCGCCAGCATTTCCCCGCCGGCGAGCAGGCGGTTCTCGATGAAGGCCCGGCCTTCCGGGGCCACGGGCCGCTCCGCCTGGACGACCACGCCATCCTTTTCCACGGCGGGGCCGCCCAGCTGGCCGGCCTTCTCCATCTGGTACAGCGGCTCCACCAGCTCATGGGTCTGCAGGACGTAGTCCATCGCGGCGACGAAGAGCGGGTCGCGGCCGTCCGGCGGCGTGCTCGGTGGCAGCGGCGTAGCCGGCGTCACGCGCGGCCGCAGGTCCCGGGCGTTGATGCCGGTCTTGGCGATGATGCCGCCGTCAATCCAGCTGTGGAGATTTTTGGCAGTAGTATAGCCGTTCGGATTCGGCCCGACCCAGCCGTTGTGGCTGTCGGTCGTATGCAGCGGCTGCGCGCAGTCGCCGACGTAGTGGCCGAGCACGCCCATGGTGTAGATGACATCCTCGCGGGCGTTGGCGATTTCCTCGGGCGTGCCGCCCATCTCCTCGAAGGCTTTCAAATAGGCGAAGGCGGAGCGCAGCTTCTGCGTCCACTCGGCGATGGCCCACGGCGCGAAGCCCGGCCACTCGCGCGTGTGGTCGGTGTTCTTCGCCGGATCGAAGGCGGGGAAATTCTGCGGGTGCGCGGCGCGGCCGGCGGCGAAGGCGACGACGAAGTCGTAGCGGAACGACGACACCGTGCGCGGATCGAGCCCGGCCATCGGCAGCTGCTCGATGTCGAGGAAGTGGTCGGTCCAGCTCGGGCCGACCTGCTTCAGCCACGGGTCGACGTTGCGCCAGCGGTCGGGCACGTTGGCGAGGAAGGCGATGCGCTCGGCGGCGGCGGGATCCTTGACGAACGCCGGGAAATCGTCCGGCAGCGCCGCGAGCGCCAGCTGGTTCACGGTGCGATGTCCCACGGCGTCCCAGGCGAAGGCGGAGCCCGCGAGGGCGGCGGAGACGGCGAGCAGGCGGAGGGCGGCGGATTTCATTTTTCGGGAGACGGCGGCGGGGGGCGCAAGGTGACGAGGGCCTGGGCGTAATTCTGGATTCCGGTGGCGAGCGACTCGGCGATCGCCTGGCGGAATTCCGCGGTGGCGACGCGCCGGGCCTCGGCGTCATTGGACAGGTACGCACATTCGACGAGCGCGCCAGGGCAATCCAGCATGCGCAGCACGGCCTGGCGAGCGTGCTTGTAGCCGCGATCGGAGCCCTTGAGGCCCGCGATCATCGCGCGGTGCAGGCTCTCGCCAAGGAGCAGATTCGCGTAGTCGTGCCGGTTGCCGGGAAAGGCGGCGCGCGTCATCTCGTCCGCCTGCTCGGCGCCGGCGGAAAGCATCTGCTGGGGCGCGAGGCTGTAGGTCTCGACGCCGGAGACGGCCGGGCCGGCGCTGTTAAAATGGATGCTGAGGTAGAGGTCGGCCTTGTTCCGGTTGGCGAATTCGCTGCGCATGAGCAGGTCGGCCTTCTTGTCCTTCGAGAGCTCGGTGTCCTTGTCTCGCACGAGCAGCACCTTCCAGCCACGCGTCGTCAGCAACTTTTCGAGGCGCTGGGCGATATCGAGCGTGAAAGTCTTCTCGTTCAGCTTGAGCTTCTCGTTCTGCGTGCCCGGGTCGATGCCGCCGTGGCCGGGATCGATCACGATGACTTTCGGCGCCGCCGGCGGCAGCAGCGCGACGTGGTCGGCCGGGCGGTAGAGCGGCGCGACGATCTTGACCACGTCGAGCTTGCTCACCCAGAGCGAATCCTTGTGGCGCAGGGCCGGGGCGCCGAGGAACACCCGGAGCTTGTCGAAATAGAAATCCTTCTGGCTCGCCTCGAATGTGAAGCGCACGCCGCGGGCGTCGCTGAGCGCCACCGTCACGGCGGCCTGCGTCCACTCCGCCTTGAGCGAGAATGCCTTCGCGACCTCCTTCACGTCCACGTAGTCGATCCCCTGCAGTTTCGTCACCGGCCACAGGATGGCCGGCCGGGCCGGCGCCTCGCGCACGGGCGCCGGTGGCGCGGGCGGGGGCGTGGCGGCGACGGGAGCCGGCGCGGGAGCCTTGGTCGCCGGGGCCGGCGACTGCGCCGGCGTGGACGTGGGTGCGGCGCAGGCGGTCAGGCTCGCGACGACAATCCCCAGCAGGCCGCGTGCGGTGTGCCGCGCCATGACAGCAAGCCGGCGGTCACTCAGCCTCGGGCTCAGCCCCGGCCTCGGCCGCGGCCGACGGCTTCGCGTTGGGCTGCGCCGCGTTATCGCGGACGTGGAGCTTGGGCTTGCGCTTGTTGGCCGGCAGCGGGGAAAGCATGACGTTGATCTGCTTGCCGTTCAGCTTCGGCTCGGAGTCGGGATGCCCCATGGTCTCCAGTTCGGCGAGGGCGCGCTTCATCACGCCGAAGCCCATCTCGGTGTGGGCCATCTCGCGGCCGCGGAATTTGAGGCGGAGCTTCACCTTGTTGCCGTGGTCGAGGAATTCCTCGGCGTGGCGGAGCTTCGTTTCGAAATCGTGGGCCTCGATGCGGACGGTGAACTCGATCTCCTTCAGCTTCGTGCCGGCGGGCTTGCTGTGCGCGTGCTTCTTCTGCTCCTCGTACACGTACTTGCCGAAATCCATGATGCGGCACACCGGCGGGGTGGCGGCGGCGGCGACCTCGACGAGGTCGAGGTTGAACTGGAGCGCCAGGGCGATGGCCTTCGGCGTGTCCATGATCCCGAGCTGGCGGCCCTCGGGGCTGATCACACGAACCTGCGGCGACTTGATCCGCATGTTGCGCCGGATGGCGGCGAAGGGATCGTTGTTGCGACGATTGTCGCGGTTATAGGGAGGGCGGCCGCCGGGCGAAGAGGAAGGAAGTGCCATTCAGGTTGGTTTGCTTTGCGAGATAAGATCGGGAGGAGCTTTTTGCCTCTAACAGCGGGGATGACAACACCTATTTCCAGCAGGTTCCGGGGAGAAATCCCCAGACGCTGAAAGCCTCGCCAAGCGCCGCCTCTCGTTGTTTCGTTGCCCGCCCAGGTCACCCCATCGTCATTCCGGAAGACCCCATGAAATTGCCCCTCACCCTCGCCATGATCCTGACCGCCGCCACCGTCGCCCGCGCCGACGCACCCGCCCCGACGCCGGCCGCCCCCGACCCCTATCTCTGGCTCGAGGATATCCACGGCGCCAAGCCGCTGGAATGGGTGAAGGCCCGCAACGCCGCGACGGCCCAGGCGTACGCGGCCACGCCCGAATTCGAAAACACCCGCCGGCGTATCCTCGAGGTGCTGGACTCGGACGCGAAGATCCCGTTCGTCGCCAAGGTCGGCGAATTTTATTACAACTTCTGGAAGGACAAGGCCCACCCGCGCGGCCTCTGGCGCCGCACGACGCTGGCCGAATATCGCAAGGAGCAGCCGGCCTGGGAAACCGTGATCGACGTCGACGCGCTCGGCCAGGCCGAGGGCAAATCCTGGGTGTTCGAAGGCGCGCAATACTTGAAGCCGGACTACCGGCGCTGCCTGGTTTCGCTATCGCCGGGCGGCGGCGACGCGATCGTCGTGCGCGAGTTCGACCTTGTCACCAAGGCCTTCGTGCCGGGTGGCTTCGAGTTGCCGGAGGCGAAATCGCAGGTCGCCTGGATCGACCTCGACCATCTCTACGTCGGCACCGACTTCGGTCCCGGCTCGATGACGAAGTCGAGCTACCCGCGCATCGCCAAGCTCTGGACCCGCGGCACGCCGCTGGCCGACGCCAAGCTCGTCCACGAGGGCACGGCCGACGACCTGGCGATCAGCGCCTGGCGCGACCAGACCGCGGGCTTCGAACGCGACTTCGTCATGCGCATAATCGACTTCTTCAGCAGCGAAACCTTCGTGCGCGGCGCCGATGGCAAATTGACGAAGATCGACGTGCCGGTGGACGCGACCACCGACGCGCACCGCGAATGGCTGCTGATCCAGCCGCGCACGGCGTGGACCGTGGCCGGCAAGACCTACGCGTCGGGCTCGCTACTGGCCGCGCGATTCGACGATTTCATGGCCGGCCAGCGCGACCTGGTCGTGTTGTTTACACCGACGGAAACCACCTCGTTGTCCGGCTATTCCTGGACGCGCCACCACTTGATCCTCGACGTCCTGGACAACGTCGTCAGCCGGCTCGAGGTGCTGACGCCACAAGCGGGCGACTGGAAACGCGCCCCCCTCGGCGGCGCCCCCGCCTTCTCGACGATCTCGGCCGGCGGCATCGATCCCGACGACAGCGACGCCTACTTTTTGACCGTCAGCGGCTACCTCGCGCCGACGACCTTGTACTATGGCGTGCTCGACCAGGGCGATGCCCAGCCGATCAAGCAGGCGCCGGCTTTCTTCGACGCCTCGCAGAACGAGGTGCAGCAGCACTTCACCACCTCGAAGGACGGCACGCGCGTGCCCTACTTCGTGATCGCGCCGAAAAATCTAAAACTCGATGGCACGAACCCGACCCTGCTCTACGGCTACGGCGGTTTCGAGGTTTCCCTGCAGCCGGCTTACAGCGGCGGCGTCGGCCGCTCCTGGCTCGAACGCGGTGGCGTCTACGTCGTCGCGAACATTCGCGGCGGGGGCGAGTACGGCCCGCGCTGGCACCAGGCCGCCTTGAAGTCCAACCGCATGCGCGCCTACGAGGACTTCGCCGCCGTCGCCGAGGACCTCGTCAAGCGCGGCATCACCTCCCGCGCGCACCTCGGGGCCGAGGGTGGCAGCAATGGCGGTTTGCTGGTGGGCAACATGCTGACCCTTTATCCGCAACTGTTCGGCGCCATCGTCTGCGAGGTGCCCCTGCTCGACATGAAGCGTTACACGCATCTGTCCGCCGGCGCCTCCTGGGTGGCCGAGTATGGCGATCCGGACCTGCCCGACGAATGGGCCTACATCCGGGATTTCTCGCCCTATCAGAATGTGAAGCCGGGGCAGGATTATCCGCCCGTGCTGTTCTACACCGCCACCAGCGACGATCGGGTCGGCCCGGTGCAGGCGCGCAAGATGGCGGCGAAGATGCAGGAACAGCTCGGTTACACGAACGTCTGGTTCTACGAGAACACCGAGGGTGGTCACGGGGCCGCCGCCGACAACCAGCAGTCGGCATTCATGCACGCGCTGGCGTACACTTTCCTGTGGAGCCACCTCAAGGCGAAGTGACCGGCCCGGCCTGAATCAGCTCACACGCTGAAGCTCTCGCCGCAGGAGCAGGAGGCTTTGGCGTTCGGATTGGTGAACTTGAAGCCGCCGCCGATCATCTTGTCGGAAAAATCGAGCTCCGTGCCCTTGAGATAGAGGGCGGTTTTGGCGTCGACCAGCACCGGGATGCCGGCGCTGCGCACCAGGATGTCGCCGCGCTTCGGCTCGGGGGCGAAGCGCAGCTTGTAACTCAATCCGTTACAACCGCCGCCAGTGATGGCTACCCGCAGAAAGTCGCCCTGTTTTTCGCGCGCGATCAGCGCCGCCACCTTGGTCCCGGCGGCGGCGGACAGGCGCACGAGGTTCTCGTTGCCCTCGCGGATAAGCGGGGCGGGCGGCGGAACGGTGGTGGCGGTGTCGGACATCTGGCGGACACCTATGCCCCAGCCCGGCGTTTAATCAAGCGCCGCGCCACGGTCACGGCGTTGGCGAAGCTGGTCCCGCTCGCCTTCCCCTGCCCCGCGATCCCGAACGCCGTGCCGTGATCCGGGCTCGTCCGGACGTGTGGGAGGCCGAGCGTGACGTTTACGGCCTCGTCAAAGTCCACGGTCTTGAGCGGCGCCAGCCCCTGGTCGTGATAGAGCGCCATGACGACATCGAACTCGCCGCGCAGGGCCCGCGCGAAGAGCGTGTCGCCGGGCAGGCACAGCGACAGTCCCGGATAGCGCGACTGCAGATGCCTGAGCGCCGGGTTGAGAAAGTCCCGCTCCTCGAGCCCGAGCAATCCGCCCTCGCCTGCGTGCGGGTTGAGGCCGCACACGCCGATGCGCGGCGTCGCGATGCCATCGGCCTGTGCCAGCTGGTCCGCCGCCGCGATCGTGCGCTGCAGGAGATTCGGCCCAAGCACGCGGACGACCTCGTGCAACGGCACGTGCCACGTCGCCAGCACGACCCGCAGTTTCCCGCCGCAAAAGCACATCACCGGGTCGCCCCCCCAGCGCGCCGCGAAGAATTCCGTCTGGCCCGGAAACGGATAGCCGATCGCGGCCAGCCGCTCCTTGCTCACCGGCCCCGTGACCACGCCGGAAAATTCGCCGGTCTTGCAGCCCTCGGCCGCGCGTTCCATCGCGCCCCACGCCACCAGCGCGCCATCGCCGTCGGGGTGGCCGGGCGTCATGACAAAATCCTCCAGGCCCACGGCCACGCGCTGGGCCGCCGCGGGCAGGGTTTCGAGCCAGCGCGCCGGACCGATGACAGCCACGCCGGCCGCCTCCGTCGGGTGGGTCGCCAGCCACGCCGCGACGATTTCCGGACCCACGCCGGCGGGATCGCCACACGTAATGGCCAGCCGGCTCATGACTCGCCGCCAGAGTCCGCCACCGCCCGCGCCGCCGGGCGGCTGAAGCCGCGCTTGCCGCCGGCAAAAAACTCCAGGAACCGGCGCGACTCGCCCGCCTGCACCCCGGCGGCCAGGCGTGCCGCCGCCAGCTTGCGCGGATCGCCCCCGGCAAACACGGCGGCATAGCAGGCCTTGAGTTCGGCGATGGTCTCGCGGCTGAAACCGCGGCGCTTCAGGCCCACGACGTTGAAACCGGACACCTCATCCCGCTCGGCCACGATCAGGAACGGGGCGATGTCGCGCGTGATCCGCGCGAGCCCGCCGATCATGCTCCCCTCGCCGATGCGCACGAACTGGTGGATGCCGGCGCCGCCCCCCACGAAGGTGTTGCCGCCAACCTCGACATGGCCGGCCAGCATGACGTTGTTCGCGAGCACGACGTCGTCGCCGAGCAGGCTGTCGTGCCCGAGATGAGCGTTCGCCATGATGAAGCAGCGTTGCCCTACGATCGTGAAATTGCCGGCGTGAATCGCCCGGTTGACGGTCACATGTTCGCGGATGACCGTGCCCGCGCCGATGCGCACGCCGGAGTCCGTCGCGGGATCGAACTTGAGGTATTGCGGATCGCCGCCAACCACGGCGAATTCGTGCACCTTCACGCCCTCGGCGAGGACGGAGCCGCGCTTGATGACGGCGTGGGCGTGGACCACGCAGTTGGCGCCCAACTGCACTCCGTCCTCGATGATCGCGGTCGCGTGGATGCTCATTCGCCGGTGCCTCCGCGCCCGCGACGCGCCGCCGGGCGGTCGGACAGCAGATCGAGCTGCGTATCCTTGAGCAGGTCGTAGTTTTTCAGGATGCGCATGACCTGCAGCGTGTCGTTCTTGGTGTAATTCTGGTTCACTTCCACTTTTTCGAGGAGGTCGAGCAGCATCGCGCGGAACGAGATGATCGCGTCCACCCCGCGCTCCTTTAGCAACTCGACGCTTTGCGTCCGGAAAGGCTCGGCCGTCGGCAGGCTCGGCAAGACGAGGATCTTGGTGAACCCGCCATCGGCGTCGCCGGCCGGGGACGCGGGAAAAAAGCGGCTCATGTCCTTGAGGACGTTCTCCTGCAGGAAGCCGAAGATCTCCGGGCTGCTCTTGAGCATCGTCGGCGTGAACACGCCGGTGTGCCAGCCCTTCACGGCCACGACCGCCTGGCGCACGAAGGGCAGCTCGTTGGAAAACAGAAAGAAGCCGGGCTTGCGCGCGCCGCGCTGCCACGCCGGGTTGAATACCACCAGGTCAACCTCCTCGCCGCCGGTTTTGCGGCGGGCCTGCACCTGGTATTTGCGCGGCTGGCGGACGAGAAATCCGTTTTGCTCGAAATACTCGCGGACAATGCCTTCGTCGATGGCGGACATGGCGGAATTGCGGAGAGGAGAATGCGGAGTGCGGAGTGAAGACCAGGCCGGGCGGCGGAGAGGAAAGGATGCGAGGGGTTGGACCGTTCCGCAATCCGCATTCCTCCAGCGGCAATCAGGTGGCGCCGAGCTCGCGCCAGACGGTTTCCACCAGCGCCGGATCGATGCCGCCGCGGGTGGCCGCCTCGCCAAGGCGGTGGAGGACGATGAAGCGCAGCTGGCCGGTGCGCACCTTCTTGTCGTGCTGCATCGCCGACATCAGCGCCGCCACCGGGAGTGGCTCGCGCAGGCTCACCGGCAGATGGTGGGCGGCGACCGTGCGATCGACGCGGGCGACGTCCGCCGTGGGAAGTAAACCGAGTTTCGCCGACAAGCGCGCGGCGGCCGCCAGTCCGATGCCCACCGCTTCGCCGTGCAGGTAGGTGCCGTAACCTGTGAACTGTTCGATGGCGTGGCCGAAAGTGTGGCCGAGATTGAGCAGGGCGCGGCCGCCTTCCTTGGCGGTTTCCCGTTCATCGGCCTGCACGATCGCGGCTTTCATTTCGCAGCAGCGGCGGATGACCGCCCCGAGATCGGCGCGGTCCACGGTGAGCGGTGATTTCTCGAGCCGGCCGAAAAGCGCGGCGTCGCCCAGCAGCCCGTACTTGATCACCTCGGCCATGCCGGCGGCGAACTCGCGAGCCGGGAGCGTACGCAGGCAGGGAATCGGGAGGAAAACCTCGCTCGGGTGATGAAAGGCGCCGACCAGGTTCTTGCCGGCGGCGAGGTTGATCCCCGTCTTGCCGCCGATCGAGCTGTCGACCATCGCCAGCAGGGTCGTTGGCACCTGGACGAATTCGATGCCCCGCAGGTAGGCGGCAGCGGCAAAGCCCCCGAGGTCTCCGATCACGCCACCGCCCAAAATCCAGAGCACGGAGGTGCGGTCGAGGCGTTCGGCCGCCATGAAATCCAGCACCCGCCCAAACTCCGCCAGGGACTTGGTCTTCTCGCCGGCCGCCAGCTCGAGCCGCGGCAGCGAGGCAAAAATCTCCCGCAACGGCGCCGGGAGCGATTTCCACACGGTTTGGTCGGTCAGCAGCGCGCACTTGCGGCCTGCGGCCGCGAGCTGCTTGAGCGATGCAGCCAAGCCAGCCCACGACTCATCCTCAAAACGGATCGGGTAGTTTTTTGTGCTCAGGCTGACTTGCAGGTCGGCGTTCACTGACTCCTTAAAAGTCAGCTACTTGCGCAGGTCAAACCTACAAATCGCGTGAATCATGAGACAAATTCTCAAATAACCTATTGACGTGAGACTGCGTCTCATACTCAGATGTTTCTGCCATGAAGCATCCCTCTCAACACCACGTACCGAGCCGCTCCGACCTCCACTTCGTTGTGGGTGCGCTGCTCGCAGTGGGCGTGGTCATCGCCTTCGTCGCCTGCGTCCACGCCTTCTGATCCGGACCTTTCCCTTCCCTCACCCTTTCATGTCCCCGCGCCCTGCCTCCGTCCTTTCTTCCGAGAATGCCAAGCCTGGCCTCGCCGGCTTGCCCGCCTCCCGCGCCGCCATGCCCGCGGCCTCCCTCGCGCTGGCCCTGACGGGTGCCCTGCAGGCCGGGGCGGAGATGGCGGCCGAAGACAAGATGGAGCTGCCCACGCTGACGATCGAAGAAAAGAAAGAGGTGGCGGTCGTTTCCTCCCCGAAATTCACCGAGCCCCTGCGTGATACCCCGCAGACGGTCGTCGTGATCCCCCGCGAGGTCTTCGTCCAGCAGGGCGCCACCACCCTCAGCGATGTCCTCCGCAACTCCTCCGGCATCACTTTCGCCGCGGGCGAAGGCGGCGGCGCCTCCGGCACCGCCGGCGACTCCTTCTACCTGCGCGGCTTTGACACGACGAACAACATCTTCGTCGACGGCGTCCGCGACGTTGGCGCCTACAGCCGCGATGTCTTCAACATCGAGCAGGTGGACGTCGCCAAGGGGCCCGCCGGAACTGACATCGGCCGCGGCGGCGCGGCGGGCTACGTGAACATCACGACCAAGCTTCCGCGCCTGGAGCAGTTCATCGCCGGTTCGGTCAATTACGGTTTCGACGAGGCCACCTCGGGCAGCCGCGAGCGCGCTTCGCTCGACGTCAGCCAGCCCATCGCCAACGCCCCGGTCAAGGGCGCCGCGGTCCGCGTGAACGCTGTCTGGCAGGACAACGACGTGGTCGGCCGCGATTACGCAAACAACCAGAGCTGGGGCATTGCGCCGTCGCTGGCCCTCGGCTTGGGCACCCCGTCGCGGGCCTTCCTCACCTACCAGCACACCGAGCAGGACAATCTGCCCGACTACGGCCTGCCGTCCGCGCTGCTGCCGGGCTATATTTCCCCGACGCCCGTTCCGGCGGTGGATTGGAGCACGTTCTACGGCTTCACCGTTGATTCCGACAAGGTGAACGCCGACGCGGCGATGCTTCGCCTGGAGCACGACTTCAGCCCGACGCTCAAGCTGAGCAACCAGACCCGCTACAGCGCCAACCAGCGCGAGGCGGTCGTGACCACGCCGGGCACGAACAGCACGGCCTACAATCCGGCCACGGGCCTGCTCACGCGCAGCCGCCAGGCGAACAAGCGCGACATGAGCATCCTGTCGAACCAGACGAACCTGCTCACGCAGTTCCGCACGGGTTCGATCAAGCACAACCTGTCCTCGGGTCTCGAGTTTACCCGTGAGACCGCCTACCAGCCGGCCTTTGTCAGCGTGGTGCTCGCCCCGATACCGATCCAGAGCCCGAATCCTAACGCCGTACCAACCGGCACGCCGGGCGGCACCCCCGCGCGCAGCGGCGCCTACACCGACGTGGCGATGAAGACCGCGGCGCTCTACGCCTTCGACACCCTCCACTTCAACGATCGCTGGCAGGCCAACGTCAGTCTCCGCACCGAGCGCTACGACACCCACTACGTCAGCGTCGCCACCAACGGCGTCCCCAGCACCATCGACGCGGACGACAATCTCCTCAGCTGGAAGAGCGGCCTGGTCTTCAAGCCCACCAAGGCCGGCAGTCTCTACGTCGCCTACGCCGATTCGTACACGCCCCCGGGCACCGACTTCACGCTCTCGAGCGCGATCGGCAACCAGAACAATCCCGAAACCGACCCGCAGCACACCACGAATGCCGAGCTCGGCGCGAAGTGGGATTTCTTCCAAGGCCGTCTCTCCACCAACTTCGCCGTCTTCAAGACGGTCAACGACAACACCGTCTACACCGATCCGATCCTCGGGCCGATCCCCGCCGGCAAACAGACGGTCCAGGGTGCGGAATTCGGCCTCTCCCGCCGCTTCACCGACAACTGGATCGTGCTCGGCAGCGTCTCCTATCTCGACAGCGAGATCAACTCGGGCACGACCGCCGGCGGCAACCCGGCCGGCGCCGCCCTGCCGCTCATCCCGGAGTGGTCCGCCAATCTCTTCACCAGCTACCGGCTGTCCTCCGGCGCGACGATCGGCGGCGGCTTCCAGTATTCGAGCGAGGTTTCCCGGCGCGACAACAACGCGCCCAATGTCCCGCGCACCATGCCGAGCTACTGGCTGTTCAACCTCGTCGCGAGCTACCCGATCGGCAAGCACGCCACCGTGCGCCTCAACGTGAACAACCTCTTTGACGAACAGTTCGTCCAGACCTTCAATAACAACGGCGCCCGCTTCGGTCCGGGTGCGCCCCGCTCCTATCTCCTGAGCGCCGACTTCACCTTCTAACCGCACCATGCTCCTCGCCATTCCCAACGTCCTCACGCCCGAGCAGGTCGCCGAAGCCCGCCAGCTGCTCGCGGCGGCGGACTGGGTGGACGGCAAGGTGTCCGCCGGCCATCAGGGCGCGCGCGTGAAGGACAACATGCAGCTGCCGGTGGAGAACCCCGTCGCCCGCCAGGTCGGCCAGATGATCCTCAAGGCGCTCGGCTCGAACCCGCTGTTCATGTCGGCCGCGCTCCCGCTGCACATCCTGCCGCCGATGTTCAACCGCTACTCGGGCGGCCAGACCTTCGGCAACCATGTCGACGGTTCCATCCGCGTCGTCCCGGGCACGAGCCACCGTCTCCGCACCGATTTGTCGTGCACGCTGTTTTTCGCCGGCCCGGAGGAATACGACGGCGGCGAACTGATCATCGAGGACACCTTCGGTTCCAAATCGGTGAAGCTGCCGGCCGGCCACATGATCCTCTACCCGTCGACGAGCCTGCACCAGGTGACACCCGTCACGCGCGGCACGCGCCTGTGCTCGTTCTTCTGGTTGCAGTCGATGGTCCGCGACAACGGCCACCGCCAGCTGCTCTTCGACATGGACGTCGCCATCCAGCGCCTGGGGCCGGAGAACGCCACGCACCCGTCCGTCATCCAGCTCACCGGCGTCTATCACAATCTCCTGCGCCAGTGGGCGGAGATGTAACCGGCACCGAAAGCCGGATTTGCGCTCATCTTCACCGTCACTAACCTGGAAGACACCACCATGAAAACCAACGCTGCCGGTTCCAAGACCAAGTCCGACTCCGCCGTCGTCAAGGCGCTCAACCTCCTGCTCGCCGATTCCTATTCCCTCATGGCCAACACGCATTACGCGCATTGGAACGTCGAGGGCCCCGGCTTTTTCTCCCTCCACAAGGCTTTCCAGGAACAGTACGAGGAACTCTTTGAGGCGATCGACGAGATCGCGGAGCGCGTGCGCGCGCTCGATGCCTACGCCCTCGGCGGCCTGCGCAACTTCTCGAACGAGTCCGGCATTGAGGAACTCAACACCCCGGTCTCGGCCAAGGACTACGTCGCCAGCCTCGTAATCGCCCACGAAAAGACCCTCGCTGACGCCGTCGCCGCCCGCGACGCCGCGGGCTCGATCAACGATCTCGAGACCCAGGACCTCGCGATCGGCCGCATCCAGGCGCACCAGAAGACCGTCTGGATGCTCAAGAGCTTCCTCAAGTAACCGCGCGATTTCCTCCACGCGCCGGACAAACCCCGGCGCGTTTTTTAGAAAATAGATTTGAGAACAGGTATCAGTTTCAGACCCATGATTTCGTCCGCTCCCGTATTCTCCCCTGTCGCTTCTGCCGTACTGCACGCGGCCCCGCCCGAGCTGTGCCTTTTCCACAACGGCCTCGCGACGCTTGACCTGTTCCTCGCCGAGTTGGACCCGGCTGATGGCAGGCTCTTCGATGCCGCGCTCGACCTGCGCTCGCTAGCCGCCGGTCGCGATGCGACGGCCTGCATCGAGCACCTCTTCCGCGTGCGTGCGCTGCTCGACGGCCGGCACTATCTCGCCTTCTACCGCGTGCGCTGCTGGGCGCGCCGCGCCTTTCGCATCGAGGTGCGGGCTCACCGCGACGCCGCCAGCGTCACGCGCGATTTCCCGCTCGACGGAGGCCGGCTCGACGAGGTCGTCAACTCCTCCCTCGCCGCCGTGGCTCGCAACGGCGAATTGCCGGCCACCGCATACGTCCGTTTCGTCTTCGCCGGCGCCCGCGCCTGAATCGTTTTTCCTGGTGGTCACGCCGCATCCAACCTTGCTCGAGCTCCGCGACCGCGCTGTCGCGTGGATGAACCGCGGCCACGAGCTGATGCTGCGCGGTGACGAGGCGGGCCTCGTCGATGCTCTCCAGGCCTACGACGAGGCCATCGTGCTTTTCCGCAGCCTGCCGGTCGCGGAAAACCCCTCGTGGGCCAACAGCTTCGGCGCGGCGTTGATGAATCGCGGACAGCTCCTGCACCGCCTGTATGGCGTGACCCTGGCGGCGCTGGCCCTGACCGCCTTCGAGGAAGCTGAGACCGTCCTGCGCCCGCTCCAGGCCGGCGACAGTCCCTGGCCGCGCCGCAACTTTGCGGGCACGCTCGTGAATCGCGCCAACCTGCAGCTCGACCTCGGCCACCACGCCGCGGCCTCGGCCGATGCCAGCAAGGCGCTGCTCCTGGCCGCGCCCTCCGAGCGCCAGGAGATGGTCGACGCCGACCTGGCGCTGAAAGCCCGCCGCGCCCTCGGCGACGCTATCGGCCAGCTGCTGGTTGCTCCCGGTGCCGACCAGGAGACCCTCGCGCGCCAAGCCGGCGATATTGCAGACGACGCGCTGGCGCTCATCCGGTATTGGAGCGGACAATCGAATCCTGCGTTTCACGTCCTCGCCCTGCGCTTCTTCCGCTACGGCGCGCAGCTCTATCGCTTTCACCAGCCGCACTTCCTCGCCGAGTTCATTGCAGAGAACCTGCCGCCCGCCGATCCGGAGTTCCGCGCCATCGCGCGCGAGACCATCGACGCGGTACTGACGGACAGCCGGGCGTCGGGCCGGATCCTTACCATTGGCGATCCTGTCTCCGAGCGCCGGCGCCAGACTTGGCAGGACCTCGACGCCCTGCGCTCCCGCCTGACCCAAGCCTGAGTCACCAAACCCCGCCCGCGTGATCACGCCTGACGCTCCTCTCCCGAATTTCCGCATGAAAGTTTTCCGCTCCGTTCTCTTCTGGATGCACCTCGCCGCCGGCCTGATCGCCGGTCTCTCGGTCCTGGTGATGTGCTTCACCGGCACCGTCATCGCTTTTGAGGACGAGATCGTCGGGTGGTCCGAACGCGACGCCCGCCAGGTCACGCCGCCGGCGGAGAACGCCACGGCCCTGCCCCTCGCCGACCTGCAGCGCAAACTGCGCGAGGTCCAGCCGGAGTTCCGCGCCGCGTCCGTCACGGTGCAAAACGATCCGACCGCCGCCATTCTGTTCAGCGCCGGCCGCGATGGCGGCTACTACGCGAATCCCTACACGGGCGAGTTTCGCCAGCCGGCCTCGACGAAGGTACATGACTTCATGCACACGATGACCGACTGGCACCGCTTCCTCGGTCGCGAGGGCGACCAGCGCGCCGTCGGCAAGGCGATCAACGGCGCGTGCAACATTGCGTTCTGTTTCCTCGCACTCAGCGGCCTCTACCTCTGGATGCCGCGCACCTGGTCATGGCGCGGCGTGAAGGCCATCGCCTTCTTCAATTTCAAGTTCGCCGGCAAGGCCCGCGACTTCAACTGGCACAATGTCATCGGCCTCTGGTCCGCGCCGATTCTCATCGTGCTCACGCTTACGGCCATTCCCATCTCGTATCGCTGGGGCTCGAATCTCGTCTACAAGCTCGTCGGCGAGGAGCCGCCGGTGCCGCAGGGCCCGGGCGGCGCCACCGCGCCCGCGTTCGAGATCAAGCGCCCGACGCCCGAGGCGCGACCGCTCAGCTACGACATCATCCTCGCGCAGGTGCAGAAAGATTTCCCGCAATGGAGCACCATCTCGCTGCGCAGCGGCGGATCGCAACAGCGCCCCCAGGCAGCCGGCGCACCGAGCACCCCGCGCCCGGAAGGTGCGGCCCCGTCGCGTGAGGGCCAGGCTCCCGCCAGCGAGGTCCGGGGCGAAAGCCGCCGTGCAGACGGTGGCGGCCCGCGCACACCGCAGCCGCTCACGGTTGCCATTCGCGAGCCCGGGGCGTGGCCGCGCACGGCGACGACGACGCTCACGCTCAATCCCTTCACGGGCGAGGTGCTGAAGCGCGAAGGCTTCGGCGATCTTTCCACGGGTCGCCAGTTGCGCACCTGGACGCGCTTCCTGCACACCGGCCAGGCGCTCGGCTGGCCCGGCCAGTTCGTGGCCGGCCTCGCGTGCTTGGGCGGCTGCTTCCTCGTTTACACCGGCATCGCGCTAAGCTGCCGCCGTTTCTTCGGCAAGCGCACCCCGGCTGCCACCCCTCCGGCATCCTGAGCGTTTCCTTTTTTCGTCCGCCGCCGTTCGTTCCCGGGAGCCCCTCTCGCGGTAAAAATTCAAAGTGTAACAGTAAGAGGCAGGTTCCCGGCCGGCGGCGGACAGAATCTTTCGCGAGGCAACCCACCCGGCCAAACGTACCTATTTTGGGGAGCCCTCGCTGGGGAATGAACACTAGGGTGAAAATTTTGCCTTGGCCCGCTCCATGCAAATACTGCTCGCATGGTTCGCGCGCGGTCATGGTGGTGTTGTCTGGCCTTGGCCGGCGCAGTGACCGCAGCGACGGCCGGTGAATCCGATACCTGGATCCGCGGCACGTACACGGGAGGATCGCCCCGCCCGATCATTACTCCGGCGACCCATGCCTGGCAGCAGGCCAGTGCGCTGGCCGACCGCACCGACCGCGCCTTCGTCTTGGTCGGCTCCGGCGACTCAATGCGCCCGCTGTATCAGCCCGGCACGATTCTGGTACTCCGCCAGGCTCCCTATGAGGAACTGCAATGCGGCCAGACCGTGTTGTACCGCAACCAGCGGCAAAAGATCGTGGCCCACGTGCTCGTCACCCGGGCCCGTGATGGCTGGCGCGCCCGGGGATTGAACAATCCCCAGCACGACATGGAGCCGATCCTGGAGGAAAACTACATCGGCGTCGTGATTGCCGCGTATCAGCCGACTACTCCGGCGCGCGAGTTGCAGCTGGCCGGTCTGCCCTGATTCTCCCCGCCCCGGCCGGGGTCCCTCCCAATGCAAAAGGCGCGGAATCTTCCGCGCCTTTCATTTTCACCTGCTGAAAAAAGTGAGGGCTCCCGCGCGCACAACGGGCCAGTCAAGCGCACGGGAGCCCCTTTGGTCACCTCTCGCACCCTCTCGGGCACGAAAAAGCGTGGAGAGAAGAACATACACATGTTCACTTTGAAGGTCTCAATACCACCTATTTTTAGGTGACCGAGGGGCCAAACTAGGCCGCCGGACCTGCGGACTTCACCCTAGTTTCAGTCCAAACCGAATACGGCCTTCGCGTAGTTCTCGGCCGAAAAGGGCTGCAAGTCCTCCGGCTGCTCGCCGAGCCCGATGAAATAAATCGGGATCTTGAGCTGCCGGTAAATGCCCACGATCGCACCGCCACGGCTGGTGCCGTCGAGCTTGGTAACGATCAGGCCGGTGAGGCCGAAGCTCTGGTGAAAGACACGCGCCTGCTCGATGGAGTTGGCGCCGAGGCTGCCATCGACCACCAGCCAGCGGTGCTGGGGCGCGGTGGCGTCGTTCTTTTGCAGCACGCGGCGAATCTTCGCCAATTCATCCATCAGGTTGCCCTTGGTGTGCAGGCGACCGGCCGTGTCCACGATCAGCCAGTCCTTGCCGCGCGATTTCGCCGCCTGCCAGGCGTCGAAAGCCACGGCGGCGGCATCCGCACCGGTGTGGCTGGCGACGATGTCGAGGTCGAGGCGTGTCGCCCAGCTCTTGAGCTGCTCCACCGCCGCGGCGCGGAAGGTGTCGCACGCCGCCACGATCACCGACTGGCCGTCCGCCTTGAACTTGTGGGCGAGTTTGGCGGTGGTGGTGGTTTTGCCCGAACCGTTCACGCCGATCATCGCGATGACTTCCGGACGCCCGGCACCGAGGACCAGCTTCCCCTCCGCTCCCGCCAGCACGCGGCGCAACACGGCGACCCCGAGCTCCGCGGCCTGGCGTCCCTGCAAGGCCGGGTCCTTCTTATAGGCCGCCTTGATCTCCTCGAGGATCTCGGTCGTCGTCTCCACCCCGAAATCCGCCGTATAGAGCGCCTCCTCGAGCTCCTCGAGCGAGGCCGCGTCGATCTTCCGCCCGCCGAAGAGCCCGTGCGTTTTCGCCGCGATCGCCGAGACCGTCTTGGCGAGGCCGTCCTTGAATTTCTTGAAGAGGGAAAGCATGGACCGGGGCAGGAGTTATTGGTTCTTGGCTATGGGTTGCAGGGATCCTGGGACATCGGGCGATAAGTTTTCAGAGTACGCCCGCTGGTTCGGTCCCAATAACCAATAACCCCCAACCGATAACCAGGTTCATTCCGTCGTCGGCTTGCGCGAGTCGCGCCCGAGCTTGTCCTTCATGCGGTCAAGGATGCCGTTGATGAAGCGCTTCGAGTCCGCCGTGGAGTATTGCTTGCTCAGGTCGATGGCCTCGTTGATCGAGACGACCGGCGGAATGTCCTTGCGGTAGAGCATCTCGAACATCGCCAGGCGCAGGATCGCGAGATCGATGCGCGCGACGCGGTCGAACTCCCAGTTGTGGGCGAGGCCCTTGATGTGGCTGTCGATCTCGGCGGCGTGTTCGATCGTCCCGTGGATCAGCTCCTCCGCGAAGGCAAAGTAGTCGCGCGGCTTCTCGAGGTGGTTGAAGAACAACTCGAGGTCGGCGCCGAGGTTGGCGGGCTGGTTGACGCTCCAGGCGTAGAGATACTGGAAGGCCGCGGCGCGGCTCTCGCGGCGCTGGGTGAATTGGCTGCTCATGATTTTCCTCCAAGACGGTGGTTCAGGTCGGCCATCGCCAGGGCCGCGTGGGCAAACTCGGCACCGCGGTTGATGCGGCCGGTGCAGCGGGCCCGCGCCTGGGCGAGGTTGTCCGTCACGATCACCCCGTTGATCACCGGGACGCCGCGATCCACGGCAACCCGCTGCAACGCATGCGAGACGCTCTGCCCGACCATTTCGTGGTGATTGGTGTCGCCGCCGATCAGCACGCCGAGCGCGATGAGGCAGTCGTAGCGGCCACGGGCGGCCAGGCGGGCGATGGCCCAGGGCACCTCGTGCGAACCGGGCACGCGATGAACGTCGATCCGGCCGGCCTTCACGCCGGCCGCCTCGAGCCCGTCGGTCACCCGCGCCAGCAAGCCGTCCACCAGCCCGGCGTTGAAACAGGCCGCCACCACGCCCAGCCGAAACGGCGTACCGTCGATCACTGCAGGCTTGGGCGCGGAAAGGCTCATAGAACGGCTTATTGGCGTGGTTGATTCCGCAATCCGCAATCCGAAATCCGCCGCTTCATACCGGCACCTGCTCGACGATTTCCAAGCCATAGCCCTCGAGGCCCACGACCCGCCGGGGGGAGTGCTGCAGCAGGCGGATCTTCTTCAGCCCGAGCGCCGTCAGGATCTGCGCCCCCGTGCCGTAATCGCGCAGGTTCGGCCCGGTGGCCGGCTGGGCGGCGGAAAGCAGGGTCTCCTGCATGCGCCCGGTCTGCTCCATGTAGACAATGGCGCCATGCCCGACTTGCGCCACCCGCTGCAGCGAGGTGAGCAGCGAACGGTGGCTGCCGAGGTCCTTCGCGTGGAAAACGTCGCTGAGCAGGTTCTCCGTGTGCACGCGCACCAGCGTCGGCGAACCGTCCAGCCGCCCCATGGTGAAGGCCAGGTGGTGGCGCCCATCGACCTTGCTGCGGAAGACGTGCAGGGTGAAGTCGCCGTACTCGGACGCGAACGGCCGCTGGGCCACGCGCTCCACGAGCTGTTCGCGGCGGTGACGGTACTCGATCAGGGCGGAAATGGAGATCAGCGGCACCCGGTGCTGCTGCTTGAATTCGACCAGTTGCGGCAGCCGGGCCATGGAGCCGTCCTCATTGAGAACCTCGCAGATCACCGCGGCGGGCCGCAGGCCCGCGAGCGCGGCCAGGTCGACCGCCGCCTCGGTGTGGCCGGCGCGTTCCAGCACGCCACCCGGCCGCGAGCACAGGGGGAAAATATGCCCGGGCTGGACGAGTTCGTCGGAACGCGTGGCGGGATTCGCCAGCAACTGGATGGTGCGGGCCCGATCGAAGGCGCTGATGCCCGTCGTGATGCCCTCGGCCGCGTCGACGGAAACCGTGAAGGCGGTGCGGTGGGCCTCGCGGTTTTGCTGCACCATGGGATTGATGCCGAGCCGCTTCAGCTGGGGCTCCGTCATCGGCACGCAAATCAACCCGCGCGCATGGCGGATCATCATGTTGACCAGTTCGGGCGTCGCCTTCTCCGCGGCCATGACCAGGTCGCCCTCGTTTTCGCGGCCCTCGTCATCCGTCACGACCACAAGCCCGCCACTCGCGATCGCTTGGATCGCGGTCTCAACGGGATCGAATGGCCCTGGATTCGTCATGGCGAAAGGGGCGCAGCATCCCCAACCCGCCGCCGCCTGTCAAATCCCCGCTCTCAGTCGTGAAAATCGACCGTGTAGGTCTCCACTGCCTCGGCCGCATCGCCGTCGCCCTGCAACAGGGTGATGAAGAGCTTGAACGCATAGGGCCCGCGCACGAATTGCGTGCCGACCAGGGAATGCGCACCGTCGGGATTCAGGACGGTGCGATTGTCGCCCGGACCGTGGACATTGTTCCAGCGCGCCATGCCGCGGGTAACGTCCACCTTGGCCGGCTTCTTTTTCTTGTCGTAGAAGGTAAGCTTGAATTTTCCGTCCACGAGCTTGAGGCCCAGGTTGAGGCCGTTGGGGCGCGTGAGCACGATGCCCTCGACCTTGCCCATCGGCTCCTCCTTCTTCACCGGCTTCTTCGCGTCCGCCGGTTTCGCCGCATCCGCAGGCTTGGTCGCGCCCGTCGGCTTGGTCTCTTTCGCCGGCTCCACCGGCTTGGGCGTATCGGCCAATGCCACTCCGGTGATCATCGCCAGCCCGAGGAACAGAACGCGGATTTTCATGCCGGAACCATAGGTGACGCCCCGCAGGGCGCAAGCCCCGCGACACGCCGAAACCGGGCGGTCGGGCCAGTTTCGCACCCAATTCACGTCTCCCCCCCGCCGCCGGATTACCTGCTTTCTCGCAGGTGCCGCCACCGGGCCAGCCGCTCGGCGATCTTGGCCTCCCAGCCTGCGGTCTTGGGCGTGTAGATGCTCACCGGTTTTTCCAAGTAGGCCTGGCCGCTGATGTTCTCCGGATAGTCGTGGGCGTAGAGGTAGCCCTTGCCGTGACCGGCCCGCTTGCTGGCCTGGCCACCCTTGTCCCGCAGCGCGACCGGCACGGGCTGCACGGGCTCCTCCTTCAGCAAACGGTGGGCCTCGCCGAGGGCGATGGTGGCCGAGTTGCTCTTCGGCGCCGTCGCAATGTAGAGCGTGGCGTGCGCGAGGGTCAGCTCCGCTTCCGGCAGGCCGATGAAATCGCAGGCGTGGTGCGCGGCCACGGTCAACGGCAGCGCCTGCGGGTCGGCGAGGCCGACATCCTCGCTGGCGAGGATCACCAGCCGCCGCGCGATAAACCGCGGGTCTTCCCCGCCGGCCAGCATCTTCGCCAGCCAGTACATGGCCGCGTCCGGATCGCTGCCCCGGCAGCTTTTGATGAAGGCCGAGATCGTGTCGTAATGCTCGTCCTCGTCGGCATCGTAGCGGATGCGCCGTTCTCGGGCGAAAAGCTCGAGCTCCTTTTCCCCGATGGCCGCGCCTTCCGGCAGGCTGAGCGCGATCACCTCGAGCGCGTTCAGGGCGCGGCGCAGGTCGCCGTCGCACAGCACCGCGAGGTCGGCCAGCACCTTGTCCTCCGCCGGGTGCCGGCGCGCCCCGAGCCCGCGCTCGGTGTCACCCAGGGCCGCGCGCAACACGCCGGCCACGGCCGCGGTCGAGAGCGGTTCGAGACGGAAAAGATGGCTGCGGCTCAACAGCGGCGGGTTGACGTAGAACCCGGGGTTGTGCGTGGTGGCGCCGATCAGGCGGACATTCCCCTCCTCGACGTCCGGCAGGAGCAGGTCCTGCTGCGATTTGTTGAACCGGTGCAGCTCGTCGATGAAGAGGATCGTTCCCGCGTCCGGCTGCCGCCGCGCCGCGGCGAGGATCTCGCGCAATTCGGCCACGTTCGACATCACGGCATTGACGCGGACAAAGCGGCTCTTGGTCTCGCGGGCGATGGCCTCGGCGATGCTCGTCTTGCCGCAGCCCGGCGGACCGTAGAAGAGCAGGCTGCCGAAGCGGTTGGCCGTGATGAGCCGGGGCAGGAGGTTGCCCGGCTTGAGAATGTGCTCCTGGCCGACGATCTCGGCGATGCTCCGCGGCCGCATGCGCGCCGCCAGCGGCTGGCTGGTCCGGCGCGGCCCCTCGGGCGCGGCCGGATCGGCGCGAGTCGCGGGCGCTTCGGCCTCAAACAGCGAACCGGTGTCGTCTGACTGGCGGGACATGAATTCCCAGTGTGGGTCGGTGATTCGGATAAACAAGTTTGAAGGCGGCCCGCTTTTCCGGCTCGCTGTTCCCGGCCGTCTTCTGCGGGCGCAGGCGCCAGTCGCCACCCATGTCCTCGCCTGCCCTGCACCTGCGCGCCCCGCTGCTGTGGCTGCTGCTGCCCTTGATGGCCGGACTCGTGGTCGCACAGCACTGGCCCCTGCCCGCCGCCGGTCCGTGGCCGGGCGCGGCGGTCGCACTGGCCGGGATCCTTGGCGCGGGCGCAACCGCCCGCCGGGCGGGTCCCTGGTGCTGGCAGGCCGGCATGGTGATCGGGATGGCGACTTTCGGGTTCCTCTTGCTGCACCTGCGCTTCCCTTACTTGCAGGAGTCGTCCCAACTTCCTCCGCGGGAGGTGACGGTCGAGTTGAAGGTGACGCAGGCCTTTCCCTCCGCTCCCGACGCGCGCAGCCTGAGCGGACTCGGGGTGATCACAAGCGCCACGCAGGACGAACGGCTGCGGGGCCGGCGCATCTACTTTTCCGTCACGCGGCGGCTGGGTCCGCTCCCGCAACGATCCGGTACCTACGTCGTGCAGGGCGTGTTGGAGCCGCTGCCGGCCGACGGCTCGAGCTTCAACGACTACCTGACCGATGTCGGCATACGGCAGCGGCTCACCCGCGCCCGGGTGCTGGCGGTGGTGGCGCCGCCGGGGCGTTTTGTGCGTTTCTGCAACGCCGCCAACCGGCGGCTGCAGGACATTCTCGGCCGCGGCCTGGAAAACCAACCCGCGCCGCGCTCGCTTTACCGGGCGATGCTGCTGGGCGAGAAAGCCGTCCTGAGTCCCGACCAGCAAAATGCCTTCATGCGCAGCGGGACGTTTCACATTTTATCATTTATTCAAATACCCCTCTTACTCGCTACTCCGTTGGTCACTCACTATCCCACGCCCCACCCTGAGAGCCCCGATACAGTTCCAATAATACGAATGAGTATCCTACACACGTTGCCGAATTTTTATAAAAGTCAGACGACCATATTAGCTGAAAGTGAAGTTAGTTTTCTGGTTTCAACGTAACTTCGGAGCAACGGGTGGAGGCGTTATGCAAAACAACAACTCAAACATCGTTAGCACCACATCCCCCGTCCCTGCCCTGCCCACGGTCACCGAGCCTGCTTCGGTATCCGCGGACGAAATCAGGGACGCCAGCATTGAGAAACTCAATGCTCTCTACCGTGACTGCGTGACCAAAAGCGCCTCGCTCGTCCAATCTATGATTGGCGTCGGGGAGTGTGTCGTCGAAATCATCAACACTTGCGTCGCCCCGAGCGGCGTGTTCAGCAATCCCAAGCAAGGGTGGAAGCTGCTGGAGGTTAGCGGCAATGTTCCGTTCGGATGGGTGCAGGCACTGCGCTACAAAAAGATTTACGAACAGCGCGACGCGTTGCAGGCGAAGTTTCAGGAATTGGGCATCAATCTGACCGTTGAGAAGGCCTACCGCCTTCTTGGTGGGCCTGATGAGAAGGCAGAACCCACCAAGAAAAATGAGGGTGCTCCCTTTGTCGGCACCGTGTTTGGCGTGGATAGCCAAATGCTGGTGAAGCGTCGCAGCGAGCTCGCTCACGATATTGAGGTCAGTAAGGGCGAATTGACCCAGCTCGTTGAAAAGCTCAAGGGGCTCGAAGAGCTGGATTCCGCCTATACCTATGTGCAATCGTTTTTGGCACAACCGGACGCATTGGTCCGCACGTCAACCCTTACCCCGAAAATCGCGCATCCGTTCTCGATGGTCTCGAAGGAGAACGAAGCTGTCCACGGCTTCTACAAGCTCCTCCAAATGTGCTTCTATTCCGACACTGGCACCGCCGCCGACACCAGCACCACTATGCGCGCCGCCTCGATTTTTTCCAAACGCGAATGCAAGGACTACCGTGCATGGCTTCTCAGGACGTTCGCAGACGACCAGCCCAAATTGCTCACCAAACTTCAGGCGTTCCTCTACAATTCCGACAAGGCGATTGCGGAGGACCCCGATTTTGCGGCGTATCAGGCGGAGCAAGGCAAGGTGGACGAAGCAATCAAACAGAAGATTGAGGCGGAACAGAAGGCATATCGCTATGCTCAGAAAGTCGCCGCCTTCTCGGCAACAATGGGTGTTAAGAAGAACCATTCGCTCCAGATGTCGCCAGCCTGACCCAAACACACATCCCGCGAAGGGCCTCAGCTATGAGGCCCTTTTTTATTTCTCCACCAAACCACGAATACCTTGGCGACCGAAACCCATCATGGCTCCACGCGGGTCGAGGGTCGCCGCCTGTGACTCACGAGCTACAACCCGACCTGTGCGGTCGAGCACGTTGACCTTGGCGAGCCTTACCGTGAGCTACCGAAGCCGTCTCCCTAGGCCTAAAGACCAATTGCATGTCACGTTGGTTTTTTGTTACCATGCCACCTGCCTCAAGCGCCTGACTTTCGATGTATAAAGAAATTAAACCTATGAAAATAAAATCCACCCTATTGGCGGCCATTGCCTGTCTGCTGGTTTCAACAGTTTTTGCGCAGGAAAAGAAGCCAAACATTCTCGTCATCATGGGGGATGATATAGGTTGGTTCAACCCGAGTTGTTACAACAGCGGGATGATGGGGTATCGCACGCCCAACATCGACCGCATCGCGAATGAAGGGGCAAGGTTCACGGATTGGTATGGGCAACAGTCCTGCACCGCAGGTCGTGCCGCTTTTATTACGGGACAATCGCCAATCCGCACTGGTCTGACAAAGGTCGGCCTACCCGGGGCCGATATTGGCTTAGATGCCAAAGATCTCTGCGTCGCCGAGGTATTAAAACAGCTCGGTTATGCCACCGGGCAGTTCGGCAAAAATCATCTCGGCGACAAGGATGAGTTTCTGCCGACGAGACATGGCTTCGACGAATTCTTCGGCAATCTCTACCACCTCAATGCCGAGGAAGAACCGGAGAACCCCGACTATCCCAAGAACCCTGCATTTAAGAAGAAATATGGTCCGCGCGGTGTGATCCATTCGTTCGCCGACGGGAGAGTGGAGGACACCGGACCGCTCACCAAGAAGCGCATGGAGACAGTGGACGACGAGTTCCTTGCCGCCGCGACGGATTTCATCGACCGCCAGGCCAAGGCGAACAAGCCGTTCTTCTGTTACTTCAACTCCACCCGCATGCACCTCTTCACTCATCTTAAACCTGAGAGTGACGGCAAGACTGGCTTAGGCATAGCGGCTGACGGCATGGTGGAACACGATGGCACCGTCGGGGCATTGCTAAAGAAACTCGATGATCTCGGCATCGCGAATAACACCATTGTGGTTTACACCTCGGATAACGGCGCGGAGGTCTTCACCTTCCCGGACGGCGGCACCACGCCTTTCAAGGGCGAAAAGGCGACGAATTGGGAGGGCGGCTTCCGGGTGCCGACCCTCATACGCTGGCCGGGCGTGATCAAGCCAGGCACGGTAATAAATGATACGTGCGCCCATGAGGATCTCCTCCCCACCTTCGCTGCGGCGGGCGGCGAGCCCGATGTAGTCAAGAAATGCCTCACCGGTTACCAAGCGAGCGGCAAGAGCTTCAAGGTTCACCTCGATGGCTATAACCTCGTGCCCTTCTTTAAGGGCGATGTGAAAGAATCGCCTCGTAAGGAATTCCTTTACTGGTCCGACGACGGCGACCTCATGGCCATTCGTTATGACCAGTGGAAAGCGTCATTCCTCGAACAAAACGCGGAGATTTCTCCTCAGTTGCCGGTCGGCGTGTGGCAGAGTCAGTTCACCAAGCTGCGTCTCCCGAATCTCTACAATCTGCGCAGCGACCCATTCGAGCGCGGCCCGAAGAGCATCTATTACGCCGACTGGATGGTTCGTCGGGCATTTGTCCAAGTCCCGATGCAGATGTTTGCCGCCCAATGGCTCGCAAGCTTCAAGGAATTCCCGCCACGACAGAAACCCGCCAGCTTCAATCTCGACGAGGTCATGCAGAAGATGGAAGACGCTTCTAGAGCCCGCGAATGAGATCGTCAGTGCGCGGACGAACCCCGGCATCCGGGATTTGAAAACCGTTAATGCTCACAAGAAAGAATTGCATCGGATGCCACCGCCGACCGATTGAAACCAACCGATGTCGGCTCCTCGATCGTTCCTCACGGATACCAATCGTGGCGGCAGCCTCCCCTCGTCCGTCGCCTCCTTGTCGTGGTCACGTCGGGTTTTTTCTAACTCACGGCGGCGGCGGATAACGTCCCGAGTTTTTCTAATCTTCTCCCTCTCCTTTTCGATTTCAGTCCGCCGTTTTTCAATCCGCTCCTGCGATGCTGAGATGACCTGGCTATCGAGGCTGGCCTCACGGAGCTGACGATGCCGAAGCAGTATCTCCCCTAACGCCGTGGTGGCCTCGTCAACGATGGCGAGTAGCTCGTCGTCCGTTAGCTGCATTTTCTAATCTCTCGCATCTTGTCGCCCGTGGTGACGTTGACGCCTGATTTTTTTAGGTCGGCGACGAGCCGAGCGATTTCTTTCTGGGATGGTAGTTTGATAGTTCCTTTTTTCATAGCTGTATGTCCTCAGCTATAAATAGAAGCTCATCGCTGATTTCCTGCCCCACTGAGCGAATCAGTTACGCTATAATAATCACTCCGTTCAGCGGAGGCACAATTCCATCATTACGATTGGAATCATGTCTCCGCCAAAATCACTCCGTTCAGCATCGGCAGGTTACGACCCTGCAACGCATCACCTTGTAGGTATAAAATAGAATCGCTCGAAACCTGTGGCAGATGATGTTCCCGTGTCTCACGACACGTCCTTTTAATCCAAGTTGATATGGCCTACCCTTTTTTCCTCAGGTCATAGCCCCGACTATCTTGGAACTTTTTGCCGCGTCCTGTAGCAATAACACTCGGCGGATAAGACCCACTATTTGCGGGCGGAACAGAGTCACACCGTTCTTTGTGGCCGCGAACTTAGGGGAAGCAAGGCGACCGAACCTTTGACCAATTCACTACTTGTTATTTGGTAAGTCGTGGCCCACTGGGAACGATTTGGCGTTCACTTACGGGCCGAGCACATTGTGCCGTCGAGTCATTTAGAAATTGAAGCCCACTTGGGAAGATAACCCCTCCGCTTACGGGCAAAAAAGAAACCCCAAACGGTTCGCTCGTTTGGGGTCTGACGTAACTATAAAAACTATCAGACGGAGCGACCCACCTTTGATTTCTCAAAGATAAGTATATTCCAAAAAAACATTCCGCTCATTATAAGAAGTCGCAGGACTTTATTTATTGCCGTTCCCGTCCCGTCCCACACATCCTAAAATAAGTTGAGCATCGCTCACGATAGAATCGTGTTCCTGCTTACGGAAAAATTACGGCGACGAACTCGTAGCGCTTCAACTTCGGCTCACACTCGTTCTCGCACAGGCCGGCGTGCAGCCCCAACGGTTCGGCGTTACGCAGCAGAATCATCTGCCGCTGGGGCTTCTCATTTTCCAGCATTCCAAAAATGAATCCTCGACGGTCCGTATCAGGGAGCGCGGTCGAGGTCTCGAATCCAATTCTTCAGAATAGGAACGAGAGCCTTTGGCGGAGTCTGAACTTGAAACGTCTGAAACTTTGGACCCACCACAACCTGCTTCTTACCTTCCGGGTTCATTTCAACACACACCTCTGTTCCATCTGTGCTTTTGGGCACAGTGTAATATAGTCCTCCGGTAGAACGGATGTATTTGAAAAGGCTTTCCGCATGGGTCCATTCGACCATCACCAATGACCAACCTTCCGAAACGGCCTGAGAAATTCTAACCAACGTGCTCATGTGACCGAGTAGTCTTTTCGCTAAGGATTAAAAAAAGACGCCCCGCTTGGCCCAGCGAGGCGTCATGGCCCGTGCGTCCGTCTGATTATTTCCGAATAGCGGACACGCAATAGAAATCAGCGAAGCAGCTCTACAATGGAGACCCTGAGAGCAGCGGCGATGGCCTTAAGTTCGTAATCGAGGACGTAACGCCGCCCGTTCTCGATGCGACCAATCGCCGAACGGTCGAGTGTAACGCCTCGGGCGGCCAACCGTCCTGCCAAGTCTTCGAGTGTAACCTCCGGTATCCGCTTCAAGCGGATTTCACGCAACCGCTTCCCGATGAGGTTACGCCCCTCAATGTTCGCGGTCTTTTTCATGCCAAGCGGGTGGATTTCACCCGTTGACACTAGCTGATTATCCGCCCATCCGTGGGTGGACTTCACCCGTCTCAGAAGCCCATCAATCGTTATCCCAGCCCTTTGTTTTTCCGTGAAAAAATATCACTACATTGACGAACAGGGAAAAATACATGACCCGCTGCCGCTTGCGGCACTCAAAGCAATCAATCTTCCAGCGACCGCGAAGGTGCTCCCAGAAGGAGGCAAGGAGTGGGTTACCCTCGGCGAATTGGATACTGAGAAGCCAACGGTTCCTCCCGTAGCACCAACTCCGAACGTTCCTAGCTCACCTCAATTGTCACCGTCCGAGAAATTTTGGGGCACCTTGTTTCTGGCTACATTCCTCGGGGCTTTCGGAGCTCATCGCTTCTATAATAAATTAAATAAGACCGCCATTGTGATGCTCCTCACCTTCGGTGGCCTTGGACTTTGGGTCTTCATTGACTGGTTCATTATCATGTCTGGCAACTTCAAGGACGGAGACGGCGTGGTATTGAGAAATCCAAAGCCCAAACTCACTTGGTCTGCCTGTGTTATTTTTTTCGTCATTCTCCTGGTTCTCCCGGCTCCCGGTGGAAGCGGCGGCTATGAAACCGTCAATGGCGTAACACAGAATAAATCGTCGTCGGACGAAACAATTCATGTTCGATATGTCATCGCAACGCCGCGTGCCATGCCTGCGGCCAAAGCCATCCTCCGCTTGCAATATTCCATGGCCAAGAGGCATCCCAATGCTAAAGCCATCGTCGTTCATACCTATGTTGACCAAGGAACCCTTGGGTTGAGCGACCAATACGGAAACAAATCAACCGGGCTTCTAGAAATAGAGAAATTTTCTGCGGATGCAGAAGATGCTAGACGATACGCTAACGCATCCGCCTACGAAGACAACGGTAGCGAGCCTATTATTTTTGCAGACATCGTAAGCGTGAGACGTTCTTGGTTTCTTGATAGCGGGCAAAGTCCTTGGTGAAAGATTCGGAAGACTCGATTTCTGTTTCATTGCCACACCTCGTTTGCCTCTTAGCAAGACGTGTCTGCAACCCTTCGCCCCTCTCGATGAATTTTTCTAGTCGGCGCGGGCGACTACCATTCTGCTGCGAAACACGAAATCGTTACGCTCGTGAGTAGCCCATGGCGGGTATATATGAATGTATAAAAACCCCACATAGATTTCGTCCGCGTTAGCTAAACGGATATGCGTCCAATGAAACGGGGGCTCCGCCCCTTGGCTAGAAGACACGCGGTAATCATATTCGCAAAGGCCACGCATCAGCCCTACTCAACCCCTCCTGCTCCCCCCAAAGCCCATGCCTTCGTTGCCCCCGCTCTCTGTTCTATGCGCGGACGATGACCATCTTTTTCGAGACGCGATTGTAGCCATGCTTGGTGCCGACGGGCATCGCGTGCTTTCCGCAGCAGATGGGACGGCTGCGTGGGACCTGCTCCTCGACAACATGGACGGAATCGACGTGCTTGTTACCGACCACAGAATGCCAGGACACACGGGCCTAGAACTTCTAGAAATGCTCCGACAGACGACTTTCAAGGGCCGCGTTTATGTCTATACGTCAAACCTCGACGGAAAGGAACAACAACGCTACCGTGACCTACGCGTGAACGGGATATTCATGAAGAACTCCCCGCTCGAAAGCGTAGTTCAAGCCGTCGGGACACGTCCCAGCTCTGGGGCTGGCCGATGAAGTGATGACGTTCTGTAACGACCGTCACGCCATCACACGCTTTACGGTTGCGGGGTGCCACTTCCCACCGTTGCGGCGAGTTGAAACACCCCTAGCGTTTAGGCAATTTGCGATTTCTTGAAGCGTGGTGCAACCCGCGTTCTGGATCTCGCGAACAATGGGCCTCACCTTTTCTTGAAATTCTTCCTTCGCTTGAGTTGAGGCCGCACACATGAGCCGCACTTGACGGTCGGGGGTCTTGGTTCCCAAAACCACGCCACGTTTCTTGGCTGCCTGCAACGCCAGTCGCGTCCGTTGACCAATCAACTCACGTTCACGCTGAGCCAAAATTGCGAACAGGGACACCGTAAATTTATCACACTCTGGCGTGTCCACGCAGCAGAACGTTACTTCGCTTTTTTGTAAGGAAATCAAAAAGGCTGCGTCGCGCGATAATCTATCAAGCCGCGCCACTAGCAAAATTGCCTTGGTCTTCTTGCACAGGGCCAACGCTGCGGTGAGCTGCGGACGGTCGTTCTTGGCTCCACTCTCAACCTCCGAGAACTGCCCAAGCATTTCGCCGTTTTGCTTCTCCACGTAACCCAAGACAGCGTCTTTTTGGGCAGCGATACCAAGTCCATCAAGTGACTGCATCTTGGTTGAGACCCTGTAGTAGCTAACGAATTTGGTTTTCATCTTCGCCCAGGACTAGCCTCTGAACCTCTGGTCAACCGCGTTTTTATCAAAACTACGCGTTCATATAGTATAGTAATGGGCCGCAATGCAGCCCCTTCCCACACAACCAAACGACTCCGATAGAGCCTCAAAAACCGCGCCCAACCGTCAGGAAAGGCAGCGTAGGGCGACTTTTACGACACGGACCACCTCAATCCCCTTCCCCCATCTGTAACTTTTAAGCTACGGATATTATAGCCCCTCCAATTCAGCATCGTCCGGCAAGTCGTCTACATCATCCAATCGAGCTTCCCTCTTTGGCTTTCCGTCGCTTCTAAACCGCAATCTTTTGCCCATGCCCGGCATATTCAGCATGAGCTCAAAAAAACGAACCGCTCGCCTGTCGAAATGTTCTCTAAGGTAGACCGCAACTGAACCGTCGTTCTTACCTCGCTTCCTGACTTGCTCCTTGTGCATCCGCTTTAGCCGAGCGAAGTCAAACTTCGTCCCAGCAGCGAACATGTCGATTCTCTCAAACAGCTGAGCAACGATGTCCATCACGACCATTCTGACGGAAGGGTTCTCCAATTTCTCGGCCAACTTACCTAAATTGATGAGCGGATTCGGTCCGTCCAATCCTGCACTGAGCTTCTGCTCGGCGACTTCCCTTTTCTTCTGAATCTCTTCCTGCGCAGCCTCGAGTTCCCTTATGCTATTGAGCATCATCTTTGGTGGAAGCGCCCCTTTTTCGTCCATGGCAAGCATGACACTGTAACGATGAAGCTCCTTTCCAATTCGAGCCAGTCGTCCCGCGTGCTGCTGAATTTCCTCACGAAGCCCGCTACCTTGAAACTTGTCTTTCAACATCAAGTGAAGCTCGGTCGCGGCCTTAAGAAATGCCTCCTCAAACTCCCAATAGTCCCACGCAACATAGTGACACCCTCCGTCGTCCTTGGCGTTGCTGCAAATGAGCCTCTTCCTTATTTCGCCACTGCGATACCGGCCCTTGTAGTTCACATGGACCGCCCCCCCACAGTATCCGCAAAAAATCAGTTTCTTAAACAGATTTGCCGCCCCTACACGCCCGCCTTTCTTCTTGGCGCTGTCTTTGTTCTTGGTGCGGGAATCCATGATGAACTGAACGCGGTCAAAATCCGCCTGAGAAACAATCTTTGGATAGTATCCCAAAACAGGCTTGGCGGCAGGAACGCGCTTGCCGCCTTCAATTCTATGCGGCGTGAACTGACCTGTGACCGCTTCGTTTCTGAGCGTTTGTGCAACGTAGCTGTGCCTCCATACTTTACCGCCACCAACTAGCGGAACTTTCTCCTTACGAAATATCCGTGCAATGCCCTCAGCGTGGTTTCCTGCGAGACACAACTTGAACATCCTACGAACAACACTTGCCTTAGACTCAACAACAACGGGTTGAAGCTTGTCGGTTGAAAGTTCGAGCCAACGAGGAATGCGTTTCGTGTATGGTTTGGTCTTAATGTCCTCACGCTTTCGCTCCCATGCATCCTTCAGCCGCCTACTTTTTTCCGCCGATTCTCCGTGAGCTCTGCATAGCGTTGTTACTGAAATTAGAAGATTAGTGACCTGTTCACGCTCGGGCGTGTCCTTGCTGTGCTCGATGCCGTCTGCCAAAGTTACAATTGTCACGCCGGCATTGATGATTTCGAGAAACACCGTGAGCGCTTGCGTCGGTGTCAATCGAGTCAGGCGGTCCAGCGACTCAATAAGCAAAATTGAACCGGGCGGGACTTTGTTTTCACGAATCGCGTCAATGAAAAGCCGGAGCTTACCTTCCCTTAAGTTTTGCCCACGGAACGCCGATACACCCATATCCACATACCGAAACTCCGAATCCAAGACATACCCCTTTTCCTTTGTGTAACGGTCGATGAGTTTGTTCTGCCTCTTGAGCGAGTCCCCCGTTAGCTGCCGTTCCGAAGAGAATCTAACGTAAGAATAGATACGTGGGGCCGACATAGGAGAAAGGATAGGCACCTATAAAAAGACATTAAGAGGGGTATTTCAATACATCTCTTTTCGATCAGCGGATTGCACGTCATGATCGTGTCCACCGCGCTGCACATGTTGTTGCGCTGGCTGCGTGTGTCCCGCCGGACAGCCGTGTTCGTCGTACTGCCCGTGCTCTGGCTGTATGTGCAGGTCACCGGCGGCAGCTCGCCGGCGATGCGGGCCTGGCTGATGGTCGCGTTTCTGCTCGGACGGAAGGTCTTCCGCCTGCCCGGCAATCCGCTGGCCGCGCTCACCGCGTCCGCGCTGGTAATCCTGCTGCTCGATCCGCTCCAGCTATTCAGCACTGGCTTCCAGATGTCGTATGCCGTGGTGGCTGCACTGATCCTGATGGGGGTTCCGCTTGGCGATCGCTGGCTCGCCCGGTGGAAGCCGTTCGCCCTGCTGCCACCGTCCAGCTGGCGAACGG